>Ga0351956_1003_pt1 | contig 84144 bp, 91 predicted proteins | sample TotcelT113001L13_FD_205809 | JGI IMG/M metagenome (GOLD analysis project Ga0351956, IMG submission 205809) | Enriched cells from coal bed in the Powder River Basin, Montana, United States - Total cells T11 rep3 HSBNCT.T11.300.1.L13 ...
CTGGTCCTGCTCTTTATTTAGAGCGCCCGATGCGCCCTGGATACTCTTTAGCTTATTCTGTTGATTCTTACTGAGCGTCGTCCTGTACGCAAGCGTCGTACAAATATCTGCTAATACGGTACAACGGGCTCGTTCTTTGATGCCCAAGGTATCCTGCTGAAACATTCCCAGAGAAAATGCCGGCACCAACGCAATCATCAGCAATACCAAAAAAACTCGTTTCATAGCCGTCTCCTAAAAGTATTTTTCACCACCAACACTGCCCAACCCAATACTAAAAGTAATCATGAAATTTCTCCAGCGCTTTAACAACAAAAATATGCGCACCCACGCTCACCGAACAATCTTTCCTTGCTGGCAAAAATCTTAAAAACAATGTTGAGTGAAAAATGTAAACAATTAAAAAATATTGCAAATACATAAAAAAACCATGTACACTAAAGAAGAAAAGAGGGGGTACTAAACTATGACTAGAAGAGAAATTCAAGAATTACGCATTCACTATGGCTATCCGGCCATAACCTTGATCATGACATGTGATCGACAGCAAGTCGCCGACACACTCATGCGCCTTTTGCACGAAGCTGACCATTCAGACGATATCGAGAGCGTAAAAAACCAATGCCTCAGGGCCGTAGATAGCTTGACCTGCCCGCTCAAGACACACAAAATTGCCCTATTTGTCGACAAACACGGATTTTATTCGTTTGTCGTCCCGGCCGATATCCCAGACACCGCCATCTGCAACAGGATGTTTAAACTGGACGCCCTGACAGCGTCCCTAACCCACCAAAAGCGCTATTGGGTTATCGACTGCACACAGACGGAACCGATGTTGAGCGTGGGGATGGGGGAAATTATCACGCCGCTCAACGTACTGGGGCGTTGCCTATTTATCTCATCTCCTGAAAAGAATCCCACAGGAACCCAGCCAACCTGTTTCGAGACGCAAGCGACCAGGTATTTCGAACAAGAGCGCTTGCCAATCTGCTTGATCGGGCCTGCAACATGTATTGATCGTTTTCCAAAACTTTCAATTTTCGCCCAGGATATTGCTGCGCGCGTGCAGCATATGGATGAAGTCTGGCCAGCAATCCAGCGCTGGTACGCCGCTGAGACAGAACGTGTAATTAAAAAAATCAGCACTGGCACCGCCGGACGTGATTATCTCACCGATTTTCATGCTATTTTATTTGAAGCACGACAGGGGCATATCGCCCAGCTGGTAGTCGAAGCATTTTATAAACGCCCGGGCTGTGAACATCCGGTTACCCGTGCTGTCGTACTCGGAACTGAGTGCCCAAGCGGCTTCACGGCCATTTCTGCGATAGACCAACTTATTGAAACCGTACGTGCCAAAGGAGGCACCGTCTCGGTCATACCACCAGGAACTTTTATACCACCCACACACCTTGCGGCATTTAGGTTAGTTGTTTAGGGTACGCCGGATATTTCTCGCACAAAGCCTTCACCTGGACTCGAACGCGCTGCACCAAGTCGCGATCATCCGGTCGCCGAAGCACGTCATGCACAAAACCCACAATCTCTTCGCATTCAGGCAACCCCATGCCTCGCGCGGTGAGCGCCGGCGTTCCCAGCCGAATACCACTGCCAATAGCCGGGCTCTGGGTATCGCCCGGAATGCAACTCCTGCTCACCAAAATTCCTGCCTGTGCCAGCGACTCTTCAGCCTGCTTGCCCGTCAGGCCTCTTGGACCAGTGAACCGAAGATCAAGAATAAACAAATGCGTGTCAGTGCCTCCAGAAACAACCGGATACCCCAGGGCCAGAAACTTCCCGGCCATAAAACGGGCGTTTTTGAGCACCAGTTCTTGATAGCTTTTAAATTCTGGCGTTTGGGCAAGCTCAAAACAGCGCCCTTTGGCAGCAATAACGTGCATGCAAGGCCCGCCCTGGATTCCTGGCATGACGGCCCGATCGATCGCTTGGGCATGCGCAGCCCGGCTCATAATAAAGCCCCCGCGCGGCCCCCGCAGGGTTTTGTGCGTCGTACCAGTCACGCAATCAGCATACGGCACCGGCGATGGGTGCAAGCCGGCTGCAATAGGCCCGGCAATATGGGCAATATCAGCAAGCAAAACGGCCCCGGCATCACGAGCAATACGTGCAAAAATCTCAAAATCAATAACGCGAGAATATGCCGATGCCCCGGCAATAATAATTTTTGGCCGGTGCTCGTGCGCAAGTTTTTCGATCTCAGCAAAATCGAGCATTTGGGTCTCTGGGTGCAGGCCGTAATGGATAAAATTAAATAACCTGCTGGTAATATTTGCCGGGGCCCCGTGGGTTAAGTGCCCCCCGGCCCGAAAGTCCATGCTCAAAATACTATCGCCCGGTTTGGCAAAAGCAAAATAGGCGGCCAGATTCGCAATAGCTCCGGCATGGGGCTGCAGATTGGCATATTCAGAGCCAAAAAGACTGGTACAAGAAGCCATCGCCGAGCGTTCGATCTCGTCAATCACGTCACAACCGGCATAATAACGTTTGCCGGGATACCCCTCGGCGTACTTATTGGTCAGCACAGAACCGACCATGCGCAAGATCTCTTCAGGCGCATAGTTCTCAGAGGCGATCAGGCTGAGCTCAGCTTCTTGCCGAACTTTTTCAGCCATAATTAGTTTATTCATATCCATAATTATCCAGAGTTTTTTGTTGCCGTCAAAAGAACTGACACCGGTGTCATTACTGTAGCGCATATGCACGCCTTGCATAGACCAGATTTCGCGCCAAGCACTTAGCTGCATACTTTTTGCAAAAATCACACAATTTTTTATACTAAAAGAGTACAACTGATCTAAAGAACCTTATCGCGATAGGAAACAAGCTCATGATTGCTATCACTGACTGCAAGAAAAACGCGAAGGTCCTCTATAAAGGGGAACCGTGCGTTGTCACCGACTACAACCATTTCAAACCCGGAAAGGGAGGCGCGTTTGTTCGTTTGAAAATGCGCAATCTCATTACGGGGCTCACCTTCGAAGACACGTTCCGTTCTGAAGAGAAAATTGACACGCCTGATTTGGCGTATCGCACCATGGCATTTTTATACAAAGACGGCAACAGCTACTGCTTTATCGACCAAGAGAGCTACGAGCAGGCTGAACTTGACGCTTCAAGCCTTGAAGATGTCTTGCCGTACCTGAAAGAACAGGTCGAGTACACCATGCTCTACTGGGGCGATCGGCTTATCGGCGCAACGCCACCATTGCACATGGTCTTCCAAGTCGCCGAAACACCTCCGGGCGTTCGGGGCGATACGGCACAGGGATCATGCACCAAACCTGCAACGCTCGATACGGGCATGGTCGTTCAAGTCCCGTTGTTCGTAAATGCGGGCGATATGATCAAGGTCGACACCCGCGACGGGAAATATATTGAACGTATACAAAAGTAGATTGGTACGCCCTGATGAACAATAACAATAATAATGACGACCAAACACGAGAGGCGATAACCTACCCTAACCCGGTATCATGCACTAAACTGACCCAACGTGACCAGCGTGCACTCGTATTCCAACTTTTATACGCTGCCGATTCGGCTGATTACGGCAATAGCCTTGAGGCAATTGCAGAAAATATTAGTCGGGAATACGGTTTTATAATCCTGGCAGGGGATCCGGTTTTTACTGCAGCAGCAGCAGTGGCGGCTCAGCGCGAACTACTCGACCAAGAAATTCATCCACTCTTGGCAAACTGGCGCTTTGACCGCTTGGGCGTTGTCACCCGCTTGCTCTTGCGTTACGCAATCTGGGAAATGATGAACACCCAAACCCCACACATCATCGTGATCAACGAGGCCGTTGAGTTGGCAAAGTGTTTTGCAGAAAAAGATGCCTATCGGTTTGTAAATGGCATTCTTGACGAATGGCTCAAAAACCATCCAGCACCACCAGCCCCTGAAGGCAGCGACGAAAGCCACGAGAAGGCTTAAACACGCAATTTTGCACGTAATCATGTTATAAAAAAGCCCCGGATTTTACCCGGGGCTTTTTTTTATAAAACAACTAACGCTTCTTACGCCTGCTTTTGCTCATACACGGCAATAACTGGCGTATCGTTTTTAAGAATAGCGCCCGGCAAAGATTCCCCGCTGGTCATAATTTTGACAACTTCGTCTGCTGATTTAAACAGTAACCTCTGCTTCTCAAGGTCAAACCCATAAACGACCTTGTCGCTCACGACACGGTCGTTAACCTGCCACCATTTGCCGTCTTTAACATAAGAGATATAATGGCCATCATCGATAGACGGCCCTCGATGCACCGTTAAGGCCTTCAGTTCATACGTCGTCGCATCAGGATTCTTTAAACTTTTTAACAGCTCATCACTACAAAAAGCTTCCACTGACAGGGTGTCCGGAATCTTTATAGGATCCATACACTTGCCCTGTAGTTGACTACGCTCAACGCCCACGCACAACAAAACTGGTAGGGACATCAAAGTCGAATATGACTTCGTCTCAACCGGCAATTTTGGATTGACCGTACATTTTGGGCACCGGTCTTTGATGACATTCTCATTCTCAGTAAGCGTACCCTTAATTTTCTGCTCAAGAGAAATATTTTGTTCAGGAATCAGGTTTGTTTGGGGATCAAGAGCGTAATTAAACACAATATCCCGTCTGCCAAAATATTCCCTGAGCCCTTCTTCCATACTTTTCCGGGTAAGAAACTGTATGCGCTGCTCATTGTATATCATTTTTTCTGTACCACATTCAGCACAAGCAGAAATCCGCATAAAAGTAAGCGGTATCCCCAAAAACTTGTTCGCATGGTCAAGAAAGGCATCTAATGCCTCAAACGCGTCATTTTGCTGGCCTTCTTGAAATCGAAATTTCCTACAAAAAGCATGGTTCAAATCTGGATATCGCAGCGATTCAGGAAGAATATCCCCCACATACATCTGTTTTGCCAACAGAGAGAATTGCTTTATAACCGGATCATTACACGTCTCGCCCTTATCAAGAAGCGCTTTGACTATCCGCGGAGAATGGAGCAACGGCACGAGCACTCCGGCAGTCAAATAACAGGAGTGCCCTTGATTGACAAAGCCAACTGGCTTTCCGACCTCTCGCGATACCACGACCTTCTCGACGTTCTGTACGACCCGCGTTTGTTCTGGCTTCAAGCAACACTTCTTTACCCAAGACGCTATAGGCAGCAAGAGTCCCGCTCCTACGGTAACCGCGCCAACCAACAGCAATTTTCCCGCAGTAGTAACAGTAACCAATGGCAACTGCTGCATGCCCTCTGCTGTACCTGCGCACGCGCCAATAAGCATCAACATAAAAATTTTTCTCATACACCGCTTCATACCAATCTCCTAAATAGATTCACAAACTATATTTATTACTAAAACTTCAGGCCCCACGAACAAAACCCGGATCCTGTCTCACCTACAAATCAAAACATTTTACACCTGCTTTTGCTCATACACGGCAATAACTGGCGTATCACGATCAAGAACATCGCCAGGCACTTGTTGCCCACTGGTCATAATTTTGACGATTTCGTCTGCCGTCATAAAGAGACCATTCTCCGTCTTGAAGTCAAGCCCATAGCAGACCTTATCACTCACGACACTATCATCAATCTGCCACCACTTGTCCCCCTCAAGACAGACGTAGCTAAAATAGTGCCCCCCTGAATCAAACTCGCTTCCACGATGCACTATCACGGCCCTGAGGCCATACTTTGCTTTCTGTTTAATTTCTGGGGAACAGAGTTCGGCAAACGATAATTCGTGTTCAATCTGTAGTGGATCCATAATCTTGATCCCCTGCCTATTCTCATATCCTACCCGATTCACGCCCACGCAAAACAGCTTTGGCAGCTTGGTAAAAGTACGCGTAAAATCGGTATCTCCTCCACAGGTTTGGCAGAAAAGAGTTCCCTTTTTTGTCATCTTGAGCGCGGGCCCTTTACCTTTTTCACAAGGCACCAGGAAGACATCCGGCTTTATTTCATCAGATTCGACCGTACATCTGCCACAGGTGAGTTTTTGCTGGTACGATAAGGCAACATCGGGCCACTGTTTTGCCATATATCTCAAGAGCGATGACAAGACCGCTTCAGCATCGCCTATTTCGCCCCACTCAAGTTTTAGTTCAGAGACAAGCGTCTTGTATAAGCCAGGCCACGCAATTTTTTCAAGCGCCAGCTCAGACCTATACATCTGTTTTGCCAAGAGATATAATTCACGAATTAACGTGCTCGAAGACTTCTCGCCTCTTTCCAGCAATACATCAATCACCACGGGAGAGTGCAGGAGCGCTGCCAGGACAGACGCAATAATATAACAGGAATTCTGCTTCCATTTGTTTGGACTATTTTCCAAATAACAGGACTTCTCCTCGTTGGCAAAGCCAATAGGCTTTTTGAGCCACAGCACGGGCTTTTGCACAAGCATCTTGACGACTGGATTTTTGACAATTGCATGAGTAAATAAAAACTTCTGGCGACCTGCTATCGACACTAACGACATATTTTCGAGATGCTTAAAATCTAGGCTCCCCGCATCTTGCAAATTATCTTGTAGAACATCGTGTAAAACATCTTTTTTTGGAAACAAGTCGCTCTTGGGTAGCAAAACTTTTTCCCGTTTATTTTTTTCGACAGGAACTGTACGCGGTTTTACCGAGCCATCTGCTTGCTCATAAATTGCAATCACCGGCGTATCATGCTCAAGGTCGCCAGTCAAGCTCTTTCCACTGGTCATCAAGCGCACAATTTCGTCTGCCGACGCAAAGATACTCTTGCTCTGCCTATGGTCATAGGTCACGCTAACCCGGTCGCTCACGGTACTATCATTGACCTGCCACCACTTGTCGTCTATACAGACATACGAAATATAATGACCATACTTGAAAGACGTACCTCGATGCACTGTTAACGCCCTCAGGACATACGTCGTCGCATCAGGATTCTTTAGGCTTTTAAGCAGCTCATCGCTACAAAAATCAGCTACCGACAGTACCAGGGGAATCTCAATAGGATCCATACATTTGATCGGCGTTTTATTGCGTTCAACCCCCACGCATAACAAAACCGGCAGCGAGGTTAACGTCGAATACGATTGTGTCTCAACGGGCAACTTTGGATTGAGCGTACATTTTGGGCACCGGTCTTTAATGGAGTCAGCATTCTCTGAAAGTGTAACTTTAATCGTTTCATCAAGGGGAAGATTCTGTTGTTCCCACTTAAAGACTATGTTCCGTTTGCCAAAATAGTCCCTAAGACCATCTTCTAAGTTTTTCTGGGGTAAAAATTGCACGTGCTGCTCATTATAGGTCATTTTTTCTGCCCCACACTGGGCACAGACGGCAACTCGCGTAAAGGTAAGAGGGATTCCCAAAAACTTGTTCGCATAATCAAGAAATTTATCTAACGCTTCGAATGCATCTTGCTGATCGCACTTTTCAAATTCAAGCCCCTGGCAAAAGGCCTCGTTCAGATCTGGGTATGCCAGCGACTCAGGGCGCTTCTCGACCCCATACATCTTTTTCGCCAACAAATAAAATTGCTTTATAATTGGATCTTTACACTTTTCGCCTTTTTCAAGAAGCGCTTTGACTGCCTTTGGCGAATGGAGCAATGGTACGAGCACCCCGGCCGTCAAATAACAGGAGTTGCCCTGATTTTGAAAACCAACCGGTTTTTCTGGCTGCTTTATTTCACTCGTTTTTTCGCTTTTTTCAGGTATTTTAAGCTTTTTTTCTTGCAGCGGTGGTTTTTTACTATCACCATCACCGCCAAAAACTTTTTCAAGAGTTTTTTTCTGGGAATGGTCTTGTGCCCCTTCTGGGGTCAAGAACTGCCGCACTTTTTTTTGTGCAGACTGCACGCATGATTTTACCCATGAGCCTGCACGCGGAAACCAATACCCAAAACCGGCAAAACTGGCGCCGATTAACCCTATGACAATAAGCTGCCCCGGCGTCAAGCTATTCTGCATGGCGCTTTCAGGCTGCTGATCCTGTTGATCATCGGGCAACGAGACATGAGACCCAGTAGGGCCTTCATGATGCCCACCCAACGGCTGCATACCATGCAAGTCCAACGTGCCGGCGCACAAAAGAGATAGAGCTACTATTTTTTGCACAACATGTTTCATACGTAAAATCTCCATTTTAAACTCGAAAAAACCTTAGGATGCGCCACTGTTCACCTGCTAAAAAATCCCTAATCTTTCGTGCTCGACTCTAGCTTTTTAGATTCAAGCTTTTGCTCCTTAGACACTTGCTCAAACCACTCCTGGATGGCGTCCTGTTCATTTTTTTTAGCACGCTTTATTAGCTCTTCTAACTGTTTTCCTCTAGGGGGTTTTGCCCCCTGGGCCACGAGATAATTGAGCGTCTTCACGGCAACCTCATCAGTTGCTGGCATTTCAGGCACGACAAGCCACGGGCTCAAGGTACTATCTTCCGGATTGAGCAGCGCCTCTTTGTGTATCCCCGCGCCCTCGATCAAAACTTTTACCATATCAAACGACCCGGTGAGTATAGCCCCCTGAAGAACCGCAAGCGGAACAACTCCTCTATTCCATGCAAATACTTTACAGGGCTGCAGAATTGATTGCCGCGCGCCATTTTTGAGCAAATACCGTACTATGTCTAGGTGTTTTCCCGAAACTGCCGCCGCGAGAACCGTCACGACATAAACGTCTTTACCAGTTCTATCAATAAAATTAACATTGGCACCCCTTGACACAAGCGCCTCCACAACGGCTTTATCGCCTTCTTTGGTGGCCAAAAAGAGCGGAGTCCCATACGATTCAGTTACTTGATCAATATCCTTAAGCTCTTCAATACGCTTAAGAGCCTCGTCAGTCTCCCCCTTATCGATCATCTCGATCAGAAGCTCTATAGAGACTAGTTCCTTTTCCAGAAGCTGGATCGGGGCTTGCGCTCCATATTTTTTGGCTCCTGCAACAAGCGGGGTTCCATATAAGCCAAACAAACCAAATACCTGATCAATATGCTTAAGCGTATCAATACGTCCAAAAAACTCCAAAAGCTTGTTCGCTTTTCCATTCTTGACCGCCTCGATCAGAAATTTTCTGGTGGCCAACTCTAGAGCTTGCGCTGTTTTAGTTTGCTGCGTTCTAACCGACTGTGTTTTGTTGGGCTCCTTTTTTGGGGCCCAATATTCTTTTGCCCGTGCAACCATACGGGGCCAAAAGTAACTGACCAGCCCAACCCCTGCACCAATGGCGCCAATGGCAAGAAGTTGTCCCCCGGTTAAGCCTTCCTGCGTAGTATTTTTAGACTGCTTGTCCTGTTGCTCTTCTGGCAACGGAATATTGACACTAGAAAACCACTGTTCACCCAACCCGAGCGGCTGCATTCCCTGTAAGCTCAAAACACCCGTACACACAAAGCACAGGGCTACTATTTTTTGCATAACACGTTTCATACCTAAGCCCCTTCGACAAAATACTTAAACTATATAATAGGTACTGAATGCCATAGCGAAACACCAGAGCCACTTTTTGCTCTCTAGCAACACGCACGCAACACACAAATACACAACTTTATACTTAAGCGTATCAGGAAACATTCTGATTGTAAATAAAAAATTTAAAAACAGGTCGAAATATAATTATTGCGCAAAAAGCAGCCGGCTTTCCCTCAGCAAAACTGCTCACGGGAAAGCCGAAACCACACAATTAGGGTAGTGTTTTTTAGGCCTGTTAGCTTATGGAGCTCGTACTTTAAAAGCAACTAATCAACCAGGACTTAACTCGGTCCCCTGCGGGTACAGAAGTTGGGGAGATGGGGCTGCGCCCCATCAAACTTCCCGCTCATAGACTTGCGAGTGAGAGTACCCCGGGTTAGTTGTTTTTAAAGTACGAGGTCTATAACCCTGGGGCCTTGTATTTGTGAAAATATAGGCGGGGAGTTTGTGGGGCCGCAGGCCCCACGCCCAATTTCTATGCCCGCAGGGGGCCGAAGGCAGCTCCGAGCGATTGGTTGTTTTTTAGATAACAGCTCTATAGTTGCTTGGTGAAGTAGACAAACGTATCATCACGCTGCGTCTCCACAAACCCAAACTTTTTATAGAGTGTCTGCGCTGGCGTATTCGTCACTCGCGTCGCCAGATCAACGGATAAAACTCCGGTGCGTTTAAATTCATCAAGCGCCGCTTGTAATAATTGCTGTGCATAGCCGCGTCGTCGGTCTTTTGTATTGGTAGCCAAAAAGAGAATTTTGCCAACGGTTGGACTCTTTTGGCAGTACGCAGCAAACCCATTAATGTGAGAGCCGGTTGCATACACCAACCACGAAAGCGGCAGCGTCTCCCCAAAATCGCCGACAGTCGTCAGCGAGTCAAGATCATGCTTGAACGTGCGTAACCCCTCGTCCTGTGACCGATAATCAAGCCAATACCAATTCTGATTAAAGATTTCGATTAGTGCTTCATGGTCAGTTGAGGGATTGTACGGCCGAATCGGGGCCCGCGTCATACAACTGGAAAGAATACTACTAATAACAATCGCATACACTATCTTGAATGTATGCCCATAAGCCATTCTCACGCTTCTATCTCCTGCTAAACAGTTGCTTTTTCTTCTCTAAAACCCAGCATACTGCAATTTTAACAAAATTTAAAAACCATGATTTTATACCGTTTATTACAGCAAAACCATCAAAGTTACCTTCGGCCCCCTGCGGGCCCCACTCCCCCATTTTTAGTAGAACAGTGTGCATTCGTAATCCTTGGCAATTTATTTCTGATGAATGGTATTTTGGGCACAAAAAAAACCGCACGTTCTGGTAAACATGCGGATACAAAACTTGGTGGCGGGGGCTGGATTTGAACCAGCGACCTTTGGGTTATGAGCCCAACGAGCTACCAGGCTGCTCTACCCCGCGATCCTATACTTAATCCTACTAAGTTTTTGCATAATGTCAAATTTTTTGTAACAGAACCAACGCTACCGCATGGTCAGTTGTGTGAGACAGAGAAAAGCAAACCTGCGGGTAATCATCGAATACCTCTTTTAGGCCAAGCGCCTGCCAATCAACCTTCAATTTTGGCGGCGCCCCATCAATAATTTGGCAACACTGACAGGTGCGAAAAAAGGCAAAGCGGCGATCAGGAAGCAATTGACAGAGGGCTTTATAAAAAGCCTCTTTCACCGCAAAGCGTGCGGCAAAACGCTCCGCGCTTTTACGTGGATAGCCCACACAATAGGCTATTTCATCATGGGAAAATGCCCGCTGTAAACAGACAGCCCGGTACGTGCAAAAACTTTGAAAGCGCTGCACCTGCACCGTATCGATGCCACACGAAATAGTCATCATACCGTCCCTCTCTCCAGGGTCTTATCAAGCGAACGGTACATGAGTGCTTCGCGCACATGGTGACGTTCAATCATATTCGCTTCCTCTAAATCAGCTATGGTCCGCGCAATCTTAAGCAATTTATGGTATCCGCGCATGCTCAGCCCCATTTTATCAAAAACCTGCTGAATAAGCTCGCGCGCCTGATCACTCATACTGCAACAACGTTCTATCTGTGACGGCAACATGGTAGCATTCCAAATCGTTGTCTCGTCTCCAAAACGCTTTTGCTGCATAGCAACCGCTTTACAGACCCCCTCATAGAGCTGCCCTGAAGAGAGTTGGTGCGGATTTTGGTGCGCATCAACCACCGCCTCACGCGGCACACTCTCAACAGCAACCTGAATATCAATGCGATCAAGCAATGGCCCCGATAGCTTGTCTAGGTAGCTTTTAATTTGGAGCCCAGAACACTTACAGGCCCGTTTTTTATCCCCATAGAACCCACACGGGCAGGGATTAAGCGCCGCAACCAACAAAAACGCTGCTGGAAAGGTCGCACTGTGCTGGGCTCGGGCAATATTAACCTCGCCACACTCGAGCGGCTGACGCAATACTTCAAGGGCAGCGCGCTTGAACTCGACAAATTCATCTAAAAACAGAATCCCCCTATGCGCCAGGCTGATCTCGCCCGGCTGCGGAACCGAACCTCCACCCACCAAGCCCGCTTGCGAAATGGTATGGTGCGGCGCCCGAAACGGACGCTCGGTCACGAGCGCACTTGACGAAAGCTTACCACTAATCGAGTAAATCGCGCTCACATCAAGCGCCTCTGCCAGAGTCAACGGCGGCATAATTGTTGGAAGTCGCTGGGCCAACATAGTTTTACCTGACCCTGGGGACCCTATAAAGAGAATATTATGACGCCCGGCGGCGGCAATTTGCAGCGCACGCTTGGCATTCTTCTGCCCAATCACATCAGAAAAATCCAGCAACCCAGCTGGCCGCTTGAGATCAAGCACCGTTGGGGGTGTCGGCAGCAAAAACGCTTCGCCACGCAAGTGCCGTATCAGATCTATTAAACTGGAGACCCCAAAGACTTCCAGTCCACTGATAAGTGCAGCCTCGGCGGCATTAGCCTGCGGGACAATAATACGTTTTTTACCCGCTTCATACGCCCCTTTGGCAATCGGCAACACGCCGCGAACCGGTTTTATAGAACCGTCCAACGACAATTCACCCAACACGACAGTCTCGTGCAAAAACTCGCGCGAGCAATGCACAAATTCAGCTGCCTGCAAAATACCGAGCGCAATGGGCAAATCAAAAAGCGCGCCCTCCTTTTTTAGGTCGGCAGGCGCCAAGTTGACCGTAATCTTCCGCTCAGGCAATTTAATGCCACAATTTTTAAGGGCAGTTGCCGTGCGCTGCCGACTCTCTTTAATCGCAACGTCCGGCAGCCCCACAATATGAAATTGAAGCAAACCAAGAGACAAATCGACTTCTACGTCGACCAGATGTGCCTGGACACCCAGCGGTGTTGCCGACACTATACGCGTATGCATGATTTAGGACCAAATTAACAAAGGACAATATCGATATTTTATCACTATACTAAATATACGATCCAGATTTTTCTTGTCAAAAATGGCCGCGAATAGGACATATCCGCTTCCCTAAATCCCCATTTTCTTCTTGACCTTTGAAACACGAGGCATAAACTGGTTATTAATGTTTTATATCATATCCTATATTGATCGGGAGACCATTATGAAAAAGTTTCTATTTGTTTTTGGCGTCATCATGGCATCAGCTGCTGGCATTGCTTGCGCAGACACCACCAAAGTACGCACAGAGCTCGAGCAGGCAAGAGTAGAACATAAAAACTGCGATGATATTAAAGCAATCATCAAGGCAGCCGTTGCTCGTGGTGATATCAATCTCACCGAAGCAGACCAATTGATCGCAGAATTCTGCGCACAGTAAAAAACGGATTTGAGGCTGGCGTCTTGGAATAACCGAAACGCCAGCCTTTTCCTATTCGGCGCATAAGAGCCTCTTCGAGCCCCAACCTCTACCAATCACCTAAACACCACACAGCCCTACACACGAACACCCTCTCACAAACAATTCCCCAAGTATACGCCTCCACCACACCCTAAAGAGACTTGACTCAGCAGCACCAAATCGCGCACTCTCGACATTTTTCCCACTTTTGATATGCTTTGATAATCAGAAAGAAATTCATGGAGGCTGGTATTTTGGTATTAATGCAACAAATGCACAAGATTTGCACAAAAGGACCCTTGCACTGTATTCTTGCACTAGTCCTGCCCATGCTAATCAGTTGGCCCCTATACGGCATCGCTGATGCAGCAGACGTTTTCAGGCAGGAACAAATCTCAACGCAAGTTGCCTTTGCTACAGCGGTACTGAAGTGCCAGAAGAAAAAAAACGTTCTCCGCGCTCAGGCTTTTACGCGCCTCTGGTCAACCACCCGCATCGTTCTTACGGTTGGATGTCTTGCTCTGGGAGCAATTGCGGCAAAAAAATTGTATGACGCTTATGGGATCATTCAGCAATGCAAAGCACTCCCCTCAAAAGAGGAACAGGTCAATTTTATGCGCCAGCACCGCTGGACATTTGGATTCTTGATGCCCCTGGATTCACTTGCAGACACCTGGAAGGCCTACTGGTCAGGAACCCCCACCGACAAATACAAAGCTGCCGTTGCCGGCTATGCCCATGCGTGTCTGATCAATGACACGCCCCCTGCCTGGCACGAGCGCGAGGCCGTGCGCATGTGGGATATAGGCGCGTGGGATTACTGCAAATCATGGGCATCAAGCGCACTCGCATATCTTCCCTCCTTTAGCACCGGCGCCACTACGCCCACTTCAAGCCCATCTGTCTGGGAACGCTGCAAATCATTAACATCATCCCTCCTCTCATACGTACGCCTTCCCTACTGGGGCAGCAGCACTCCGGCTCCCCGACCCTGCCCATCGGCACTAAACAAGATCCCTTTGTAATATTTTCAGGGCACAAGAAAAAATTCTTCGCACAAAACCATTGCTTTTTATTTAATAAATTTACTATCATGAAATATTGAGAATAGAAGAGATTAGGAAAGCCAAGGGGATTCCCCATGAACCATGCATACAAAGCATACAAAACCTTATGGTTTGTGCTCGCCATCAGCGCTAGCACATGCTTGGGCTCCAATGTCACCGTTGCCCGCACCCCAGAAGAATTGCTAGCAATCCAAAACCAAGAAGATTTCTTTGTAAGCGCAATTAAATCGCTCACATCCGGCAGCTTCACCGATACATTCATGCGTCAAAGCAAACAGTTTGAGCACAAAATAAACCTACTAGTACGCGAATTGACGCCGCCGGTAGAAGACGTCAAACTGGAGGACAAATTGTCTCCCGTTGCTATGCTTGTGCTATGGCACTGGTTGCGCGGGCAAAACGCAAAAAACGCAAAAAAAGATACATCAGGAGTGTAGCAAAATGGACTATTTATATGCCCCGTGGCGCGGCACCTACGCCACACAACTAACAGACAAAAAGAAACAGCCCCACGCTCAGCATGAAAGTATATTTACCGTACAGTTTGCTGATGGCAAAAGCGATCAAGAACATCTGATCCTCACGCGCCTGGCGCATGTAATCATCCTGCTCAACCTCTACCCCTACAACCCCGGCCATATTTTGGTTGTTCCGGTACGAAAAGTTGCACGACTAGATGAGCTCACACGCACCGAGCGGGCCGAACTCATGGAAGCAATTGCAGCAAGCGCTGCACTATTAGAAAAAATATTGGGCAATCCCGGCACAAATGTCGGATTTAATTTGGGTGATTGGTCGTCGGGAGGAAGCATCCCGGACCATCTCCATGCCCATGTGATACCACGCTGGCGTGGTGACACCGGTTTTTTACCCCTGCTTGCGCAAGTCAAGCCATTATCAGAGGACTTGCGGGAAGTTTATGAAAAATTACGAGAGCCATTCAAACAATTGGAGATACTCTCGCAAAACAACACATAAAATGTTGACGCGTCGTCTTGTTTCTCCGTACAGTACCCATGGGTACCATGGTATAACCACACGAGAAACTGGAGTCGCATATGAAGCTGGCATACAAATTATACATCCTTTCGGGGATGGTTTGGACACTCTGCGGAGCGCCTGTTGCTAATGAAAGCAGACAGGTGACCGCACGGGGTGAACCTGAATTTTTAGGCGATCTTGGGGATGAGCTCCTCGTCGATCGCCTAATACAATTTGAGGGGATTTTAAGCACCTTGGCACCCGTATCCGTCCCGGGCGTGTTGTTATCACTCTCCGACGATGAAGTAAAATCACTCCGCACGAAACAAAAAATCAGGGTCGACTTTATGCGCCCCCTGGGCAAGAAAAAAGGCAACGTTGCGCTTGCCGGGTTTGAAAATTACCTGGAAAAGCTCACGCAACAAAAAAGCCCCTCCGAAGATGATCAATCAAAACTCCATGCAGCGATCGGTTTTTTACAACGCACCGTCTCTGTTCCCCCCGAAATCCACAAAAAAATGTCCCCACAACTCGACAAACTCCTTGCCGGCGGCACCGCAGAATTTGCCGCTCTGGAGGAAATAGCAGCCTTTGCCCGCCAGCATTACCCAGCACTCTATGCCCAAGAAAAAGAGAAACTTGAGCAACTGAGTACTGACATACAACGACGAAAAACGGCCAAGCAGGCCCCAAAAAAAATATCGGAGAAACAGCCAGAAAAAATACGGCAACCACGCACGGTTAAGTTTGTAAAGACAGGACAAAAACCACCTAAAGAACCATTTAAAGCCCCTATTAGAGCTAAAGAAAGAAAAAAGCCATCTAAAAAACCATCGGTTGTTCCACCAATCAAGCCATCCGTTCCAGAAAAACCGACCCCACCGCCAGCGATTCCTGGAGCAATCCCAGAAACGCCAAGCACCACGCCCCCAATCCCGAGCGTAGCACCAGTAGCGCCGAGCCCCGCTCCAGCATTGCCGGGAGCACCAAAAACACCTGCAGTCCCGGTTGTCATACCGGCACCACCAGCAGCCGCCCCAACAATCCCTGCACCTACACCTGCGCCACCTATTCCTGCGCCGGCACCAGTAGTGCCGGTAGCAATCCAAATACCTGCAACACCGGTTGTTGTACCGGCAGTCCCAGTACCTACACCAGCCACTACTGCGACAGCGGCAGGAACTCCGGCTGATAAAGTAGCAGCTGCAAGGGCAGAAGGATTGTTTGTGGGCATGTCAGACGCAGACCTGATAAACCTGGCTTCATCGAGTAATTGGGACACACTCCGCGCAACCGAGAAAGACAAGACAACAAAGGCTGCTGCTGATAAAACCACCGCAGATTTTGCAAAACTTATCTCCGCAGCAGCAGAAAAGGCTTTTGCTGATAAAGCCGCTACAGATAAAGCCGCTGCAGATAAGAAAGCTGCCACAGACCAGCAGGCGCCCGCAGCCACTGAACAACCCCCCGTGCCACCAACACCACAAATCATAACCCCAACTGGCAAGAGCATGGCAACCCAAAAAGGCACCCAGCAGGCAACAGCAGAGCTACTTACACAACAACGCGCAGACCAACAAAGAGTGCCCCGAAAACGCGGGCAATAACAGATAAAACCGCACAAAATAGCAACGGTTTGGAAAAAATTAATCCAAACTGTTGCTATTTTATTATTAAAACTAATAAAATAATAGTAGGCCAAATGGTGGCTGGAAGAATACATCCAAAAGGGAAACACTGGGCTAATGAGCCGTACATTATGGAGGAAAGATCATGAAAAAATTAGTACTTGTCGCAGCCGCGTTGCTGATCGCAGCAGGAGCCTGTAGGGCAGTCATCGATCCAGTTGCAATAAACATATCAGAGCTGGTTGCTAAGGGGAAGATTTCTATGGCCCTGGCAAAGGTAGAGAACGACACACTATTTAACCAGGCGTTGGCGATGATTCTCAACGCTATAGGGCAGAACAAGCGGACATACAATAACGTAAAGATTGAAACGGTCAAAGCCCGTACCGCCGAATTTATTACTAAGTGGGCACAACAAAAACGGCTCGGCCGGTCTGAGCTAACCATCCGCCTAAGCAAAAATCTCCCAGCAGAATGGAAATATCAACCGGTTCAATCGTGGTGGGGGTCGTTCACTTTTTAACAGAGATGAAAACAAAAAACCGATCGAGTGGGACCTGCTATTGCTGGCAGGTCCCACTCGATTTTTACGCTAAAAATGGGCACCACGTAGCCCAGCGGCCTCAGGCACTCGCAAATAATTTCTAAGAAAAATCACGCTCTTGTTTTCTATAGCCCTGAGCCACCCACCAAACGCGAAAACTACACAAAAAAAGCATAAAAATAGTCATACGCGCACCGGCGTAGTACACTTATGACATGATTACAATATTTCTTGGTTTCGCCTTGTTCGCAAGTGCGTTTACCGTCAACAAACTTATTCTTGGCCACCTTTCACCGGTCTTTTTTGTCGGGCTACGCACCCTGCCCGCCGGGTTAATCATCATGGTCACGCATGCGTGGCGCACGCGCAAACCGCAGCTCTGTACCCTCCGGAAAGATTGGCTCTTCTTGCTATTAATTGGAGCCCTGACGACGTTTCTTCCCTCAGTCCTCAAAAACTATGGCTTAAAATATTTAGTTTCATCAAAATCGGCCCTCTTGGGGAGCCTAGACCCGTTTGTCACGGCCATTTACGCCTATTTTCTCTGGAAAGAAAAACTTCGCCTACGCCAAATAGTTGGCATGTTTATTGGCTTTTCTGGCGTTGCCGTCTTAATTTACTCTACCTCTGCGCTGGAAGAGACCCTCGGGGTCTTTATGGGTATTTTTTCATGGCCCGAACTTGCGGCCCTTGCCTCAATGGTCATCAGCCGTTTTGGCTGGATTTTGGCCCAAGGCTTGCTGAAAAGCGAACGGTACCAGCCCTCTGAAATTAACGGGATTATCATGGTCACCGGCGGCACCATGGCATTTATTACTTCGTTTTTTTGGAACCAATGTGATTTTTGCGCCATTCCCCTCACGTGGGGCTTTTTGGGGCTCTATACCTACTCGGTCGTCATGGGAAATATCCTAGGCTATACCATCTACACCTATCTGCTCAAACACTACAATATGACCCTGATTTCGCTCTGTGGCCTATCTGTACCACTTTTTACTCACCTCTTTGGGCCGATAATTGGCGAACCGCTATCGCTTAATTTCTTTATTTCACTAGCACTGGTAACACTGGGTATGACGCTCTTCATGGTCGATCCACGAAAACTTCCCGCCCATTTTTTTGCGTATCGAGAAGCACGACGGCAAAGAAAATAGCCAAGACGCAAGCACCAAATGCTTAAGTCTCGACTATCTCTACTTTGAGCGCTATGAAACAGCGCCCAAAACTCTGGTTTAAAATTACTTGAGGTCTGACGACGGCGCTTTGCCACCTTCCTGTGTTACCAACAACGACCTCAACATCCACGCACTCTTATCGTGCTGGATAATGAGCTCTTCAAGCATATTGGCCGTAGCCCCATCGCCCAGCTTCTGCAGTTCGACAACATCAGCACGCAGGTTCTTGGCAATCATCTCATGATCCTGCAATAGGTCTTTGATCATCTGCGTATCACGTACCTGCTTCCCGGGCGCCTCAACAAGACGTGCCAGTTTCAAAAACTCCGCCATGCTACCCGCAGGCGTACCTTCAAGCGCACGAATCCGCTCGGCCACAAGATCAACCGTCTTGAATGCCTGTTCGTATTGCGTACCAAAGAGACTATGCAATGGCCCAAAGAACGGGCCAGTCACGTTCCAATGGTAATTTAACAGCTTGGTGAGCAACACGTACTCATCAGCAAGTTCTCTTCCCAAGAGCTGTACACCCGCCGCGCGGGCATCCTGCCCCAATAAAACGGCAACAGGCTCAACGGCTTCCGGATTATCCTGTTCAGTACCAACAGCAGGCGCAGCCGCTACCGATTTGGCACCAACTTGGGCACACACAGGCCCAATGCACATAAGCAACGCAATCGTCAATAAGGTTATTTTGGTATCCATAGCAAGATCCCTCCCTATAAAAATAAATTTCCCAAGCCAAGCGTTCCCGACACCTAGATCGCGAATCCGGCTTTTATATATTACTGTCTGTCTATATTAAGACTAACATATACATGTAATTATTTTCAAGAATTTACCCGCTTTTCTTCTATTGCCGCTACTGGAGCCACCAACACAAGCAACAAGCACTTCGCGTTTAGGCTAGAAACCGCGACCAGCCTCCATCCTCTTCGTTCTTGGAGCTCTGTTTTTCGGGCTGTTGGTAGCCATTTACCACGCCTTCCCGCAAATCTCTAAAATATAATGGCCTGATTTTATCTACATATTGCGTAAGCGCCGCACGTAGGTTCTTTCTGCCACCAAAATAGGCCTGCCAAAATAGCGATTTTCCGTCACAATCAAACTGATCGATATCAACAGTCTTTTGCACCTCAAAAAGCCGCTTAATAATAGCCCTATTATTGGTGTATGCCAGGGGAGGGCGGCCGAAGTTATCCAGCGCCCCTGCAATGGAATAGGCCCCTATGGCCTGTGCGGTATCCAAAAAATACCCCACTACGGTTTCTAGATCAGAACGCACGGCCCAGTGAATCGGGGCGAACCCGCCCGATTGTTCCCCATAAAAATCATTCACTACGCCGCCCAGCATAGAAGCTACCTGCAGCTGATCGTTTTTGACCGGCTCAACAATGTCCTGAATCATATGCAGGCGTACATTCTGCGCATAGAGGGTCTGCATCGCTCGACAAAGTGCCATGGCACGCGCATATGAACCAAATGGCCAGAGCCCTAAAGTTTTACAATTTTGCTGATCATTAAAGCGCACCGCCTCCAAAAGCCGTAGATACGCATGATACTCGGGCGTCTGAAGATGCGCAAGCAAGAGCAGGTCTAGCAGGGACCGATATGGCCTTTCTCGGCACCTATACAAATAATAGATATAATAATTTTTTCGCGCAAAAGCCTCATGTAACTTATGCTGAGCCACCATCTTATAAATCTTCTCAATCTTATCCACAGCAGCACCTGCAAGCCTAGGTTCTTGTAAGACAGCGTCAAGCAGGGGCAAGACAGACTGCACAACTTTCTGCGGGGATGATACTGCCTTCCGATCAAGAATGGTCCCCGTCTGCATAGTCACCTTAAATTCCTTCGGTTCGCCCCCAACCCAGTCACTGAGCTCCTTATTTGAATCCAAGAAAAAATATCCCGCCCGGCGACTACAGGAAAAGTTGTCACGCTTGGTTGGCAACCGCTCACGCAAAGCACCATCCTTAAAAACCAACACCTTTTTATATTTATTTTCAGGTTTATATTTATTTTCAGGCTTTTTATGATTCATAGCGCTCACAGACCCAAAACATAGCAGCAAAAAAAAACATCCCCTACCCAAAAAATTCATTAATCCCCCCCGGAGCGCTCGGCGTTTCTCGGCACCAGCGCTTGCATATATGACCCTTCGCCCCTATTTAATAGCAATATATCTAAATAGGGTTTAAAAAATATATAGATATAGTGAATTTTCTACAAAAGGGGCACCGAGCGCTGGCGCTCTAGACCTGCCCGCTGTCGCGGGTAATTACACCATCAACAAGCTCTATAGTGCGTCCGGTCTGCTGGGCGAGGTCCCGGTCGTGGGTGACAATAATAAACGTTATGCCGTGCTCAGCGTTCAGGTTTTTAAAGAGTTCAAATATTTGGGTGCCGGTTTTGGAATCAAGATTACCGGTCGGTTCGTCTGCCAAAATAAGCATAGGCCGGTTAATCAAGGACCGGGCAATTGCCACCCGCTGTTTCTGGCCGCCTGAAAGTTGATTAGGATAATAGTTCAGGCGATCTTCTAAACCAACTATAGTCAGCTGCTCCCGCGCTTTTTCAAGCGCAACCCGTTCTGACGAACCGGCATACAACTGGGGCAATGCTACGTTATCAAGGGCCGTCAGATCTTCCAATAGATTAAACGTCTGAAAGACAAAGCCTATTTTTTCGTTTCGTATACCAGCAAGCGTATCAGGATCCGCACGAACAACATTAAAACCATCAAACAGATAGGTTCCACTGGTTGGGGTATCGAGACAACCCAAAATATTCATCAAAGTTGTCTTGCCCGAACCTGACTTGCCAACAATAGCAACAAATTCACCCGCCCCAATCGTCAGGGATACCTCGTGCAGCACAGCCAGATGAGCGGCATCAGAATTATTAAAAACGCGCGTAATTTTTTCGGTGGTTATCAGCTGTTTCATGGGACACACTACAAGTTATAGAGCGCGTCAACAGGATCAAGGCGTGACGCCTTGCGAGCAGGATAGTAGCCAAAAAACATCCCCAATAGCAGCGTTATCAAGAGCGACATAACCAGAGGCGGAATCTCAATAACACTTGGCAAATTCGTCAGCAACCCCACACCATAGCACGCAAGCATCCCCATAATAATCCCCAAAATTCCCCCGAAGAGACACAGCACTATCGCTTCGATCAGAAATTGGGTCTCTATAGTGCTTTGGGTGGCACCCAGCGCCAATCGAATACCAATTTCACGGGTCCGCTCATGAACAGAGACTAACATGATATTCATGATACCAATACCCCCAACCAACAGCGAGATAGACGCTGCTAAAAGCCCAAAGAGCTGGATAATCGCCGAGGCCGTCTCAGCCGACTTGGCAATCGATTGCTGATCAAAAATCGTAAAATCGTCTTCTTCATCTTCTTTGATTGCATGCGTTTGGCGCAGAGCACGCGTAATTTTGCGCAGGCCCTCGCCGGGCATCTCTTCGTGCCCAAGTTTAATGGCGATAAAATCAAGATCAAACTTGGTCTTATCAGGCTTTAAAAAATATTTCCGGGCAACCGTATAGGGCATGTACGCACGCTTATTGGGATCTTCAGTCCCCCAATAATTGTCTTCGCGCGCCAAAATACCGATAACCGTAAAGGGTACATTGTTGATGTGGAGCACTTTATTAAGGGGCTCAGCGCCCTTAAAGAGATTTTTCGCCATCTCTGAGCCCACCACAATCACATTGCTCCGGTGCTGGACATCAAAATCGGTAAAAAAGCGCCCCCGAGCAACTGCCTGCCCCCGAATGGTTAGTATGGACACATCGCCCCCCCAACTTCGATCTTTGGTCGAATTGGTCCCGTACGTAATGGTCTCCATGACTTCGTTGCCGGGTGAAATATACTCAATTGCAGCAACCTGCTCTTTGAGTGCGTAGAGATCCTCCCAGGTTAATTTGGGCGGCTTGGGCAACGTAGAGCGAACGCGCCCACGCTCGATAATATTCCCCGGGATTATATAGAGCGAATTTTCTCCCAACGACATAATTTGCGCCTTAACACGCATTTCTGCACCACGACCAATCGAAAACGTCACAATAATGGCCATAATCCCAATGGTGATCCCAAGCACGGTTAACACCGAACGGACAGCATGGCGCCGGATCATGCCAAAGGACGTGCGAACGATAATAGTAAAGTTCATCGCAACCCCCCACCAAACATTTTTTTGAAGAATTTATCCATAGCGTTTTCTTCAATGGTATCGTCAACCACTTTGTCTTGCTCAGTGATTCCCTCAAGCACCTCAAAAAACGCATTGTCGGTTATACCAACGGTGATCGGACATTCAACAAAGCTTTTATCCCGCTCAACCCAGACAACCTTATGATTGCCGTGCTTTTGCATTTCCAGACGCTGCTGCGAATCGAGCGGCTTGTATTCGTAGCCCAGGATCTGCGCAACCTGTTTCATTGTCTTTGGACTAATTGAACACTGTTGGCCAGACACCACCAGAACATTCTCTTTTTCAGCTACAACAATTTCAGCATCGATAGTCATACCGGGCTTAAAGAGTAGCTTGCTGTTATTTATTGGCACCGTTGCCAGATAATTAACCGTACCACTCTTACCCAAGGGGTTATTACTCACGTCAGAGATATTTCCCGAAAATATTTGCCCCAAATACGTATCACAGGTCAGCTGAACCAGCATGCCCTTTTTGATAAAACTGACATTGCTTTCATCTATCTCAAGCTTCGCTTCCATCTTGCGAATATCTTTGGCAAGGGTGTAAATAACCGTCGCCTGGGCAAGCGTCGTTACCCCTTCCCCTTCGGTACCATTCTTCCCAACAACAATACCCGCCTCGGGAGCAACCAATTTCTTTTTCTCGAAGATCATGCTTGCCGTGTCAAAATCGGCTTTGCGAAGTTGTTCGTCAGCCTCGGCTACTTGCAGGTCACGGGTTACTTGATCAAATTCATCGTCAGAAATAAATTTTTCTGCATGCAGCGCCTTTTGACGCTTAAAAAACTCGCGCAGGTAAGCGCGCTTGGCAACAGCCGATTCCCATGCTGCTTTGGTTGAACGCACCTGTGTATCGCCCTTGCCATCATCAATAATGGCGAGCAATTCTCCTTTGGCTACCACCTCGTTTTCTTCGACAAGCATCTTTTCAATAATACCACCCACAATACTGCCAACTTTCATCATATCTTCCGGTTGTATGGAGCCGGTTGCTTTGATCATATGGCGCATAAACCGCCGCTCAGGCGCTTTAGTATTATAAAGACGCTCAAATGGCTTATAAAAAAAAGAGCTGTAAATAAAATATGAAAGAATTGCGAGACACGTTATAAAGACCACTTTTATAAATAGCGTTCCTGTTTTCATGCACACTCCTGTTTATTGTGCCCACTATCTTGTCCGTTATCCTGCACATTTTCCTGAAGGGCTGTTCGGTACTTATCTGGATATCCCATGTTATATAATAATTCTTGGTATTTTGCCGCTGCCTGCAGAATCGCACGATCAATCTCACTCTGTACCTGCTCAAGTGCCGCCGTCGCTTGTGCAAATTTTGGCACCGAAAGCAACCCAACTTCATACGCTTTTTTCTGTTTCGCAAAAGCGGTCAGCTCATGCTCTTTTTTGGTTTTAAGCGCCCTGATTTGCTCCTGCGCTATTTGCAGTTCGCTATTAGCGCGCTGCAGGTCACCCTTTAGGGTATATTCAGCATGTTTTTTATTAAGCAACTCTTCCAAGTATTTCGCCCGCTGCGCACGCACTCGATGCAGCGTTGTAAACCCATCAAAATTCCAGGTCATTTTAAACCCAAAACTCCAGGGATACACACCAAGAAGAGGCAGATTGTCAGTTTGCGGGTCAACAGCAAGGGCACGCGGGGCGTCACCAAAGCGCTGTTGAAAAATCGAAGCGAAAAATGAGATCGAGGGCAAAGTGCTTGCACGCAAAAGCCCAACCTCAATTTCCGCTGCGCGTATTTTGGCGTCCTGAAGGGCAAGCCCTGCATTGTTATTAACTGCAATATCGTAATAATCTTCAACGCCGCTCACATCGCACATGCGCTTTGCGTAGCCAGACAAAAATTGCTCAAGTGATGCCGGCACCGGCATCTGGAGCTGCTTGGGGTCAACGTTCATTTCAGTGCTTGTGACAATTCCATACTCGCCAATACACCGATTGCACCAATAATTACGCACATCGGCATCAACAGCATCAAAATCAAAACGGGCCTGCTGGAAAGCCTCAATCGACAAAAGTCCCTGCATATATTTACTCTTTGCATGGGCAAAGGCTATCTCAGCAGCCGCTTTTTGCTCCCGGCGATATTTTTCTTCAAACATATTTTGGGCATATGAGAGATAGGCCCGCTCGACAGCAAACTGACAATCATATATCGTATAGACACTGCTCCGATAGGCAATTTCACTCGCCTGACGTGCCCGGTATATCGTATGCAGGGGCCCTACAGGATCAATAAACGACTGAGTAATAGTAAACTGGGCCTGCACGAAGGGCAGCGCATCAAAGTACTCACCAAGATGGAGAAACTTCTGACTCTGCTGAAGGTACGTTACAATACTTACCTGCGGCAACATGCCACACAAAATAGCATCTTCTTCGTGTTTGCACCGCAGCCTGTTCTTTTCAGCAGCCAAAATATCTGAACGATTTTCAGTGGCATATTCAATAAGCTCAGAGACCTCAACCTGTGCATGTGCAAGACTTATAAGCGCCAATAAACCTACCAAAGCCAGGCGCTTGACCATACAAACCGGCTTGTCCGGCGCAACTCGAATCTCATATTTCATGGTTACCACCAAAACCTTGGCCCCATACACTCTGCCTTTAGGATATGTCTACCACAGTTGCCATGATCTGTATACGGGTTTCCCAATACATCGCAAAACAGACCGCACCCCATTTGGGCATGGCTGGTCGCCGAGAAAGCGCACCTCTCGCAAGATAAAAAATAAACACCCAGATCGTTGAATTATCCTAACTGAAATTGTTAATATAAAAATTGGATAATTAGCTATACGGCGCAGGCACAAAAAGCCTGGGCAACAACAGAAGGAAAATGCCTCATGAATATTCGATCCCTTGCGCTCAGCGCGTTGCTTGTTGGTGGAGCAAGCAGCATAGTATGTGCTGCATCACCAGAAAGTCCGGCCAAAAAGGCGGCAGCCCTGCTGCCCGATAAAGTCTTTGGCATAGATTCACGGCCCTTAAAGGGGCTGCTGACGGCAGAAACTATAACACCCGAACTGAAGACCACGATTGCCCTGGCCATGGTAGAAATACTTCCAGACACCGTCTATGACTTGGACCTGAAGCCATTAAAATCGCTCTTAACAACCGGCAAAGTATCTAAAGCAACCGCTGAAAAGATACTGGGTGCAACAAAACCACTCAAAGAAAATTGGGTTACTATAAAAGTAGGACTTCCCTTAGCCCTTGGAGACATCAAAACGCTCCTGAGCGATGAAGCGTACGAAAAAACCGTCAATCAACTCACCACACTCCCCCAAAAAGTTCGGGATTGGATCAAAGAATCTTACAAAGCCGGCAATAAGCACATAGCCCTGCTAGACGCCACGTGCAAGGCATTCAAAACCACCATGTGGCCGACAATCAAAGCCATGATTAGTGAGCTATTAAACAAAAACAGCGCCGAAGAGATCACCATGATGGATAACACCGAAAAAGTTAAAACTCTTCTTGATCGCGCGTTCAGTTTCGCAGAGACCATAAAACCAGTTCTTATCACCGAGATACTTGAAAACGGGCTCATGACAACCGTGGACGATCTTGCGAAAAAAGCCCCCGTACTAACAGCAGAAGAAATACAGACCATCAAGTTCGATAAACTTATGGAAGAGGCCAGTACAAAGGGGGCTACTACGTACCTGACAAAGGCCCTTGCAGAATCGTTATTTGACTCGCTTTTCGACGATTAAGAAGAGCAATTTAAAGAAAGGAGAGGGGTATGAATATACGATATTTTGCGCTTAGCACATTGCTTGCCGTTATTGGCAGCACCTGCCTTGCGGAAAAACTTATGTTTAACAACAAGTTTATTAGTGTACAAATCAGGGGCAAAGTTACAACTGCTGAAAATAAAGATGTTGCAACCGACTTTACTCTCAAAGACATGACATCAGAAGGCACAAAGGGCACCACAAGTTGGCTTATTAGCACGCAGGCCTCCATGCCAATGCCGTGTTCTCCTGATGGCCGGTGCCCAAAGTCGTTTGATCGGGTAGACGTCTATCTTACTTGCAACAAGGAGGGCAAACTTCAAACGAACATCGATGACTCAGAAAAATCTGCTCTGTGGTCACAACAAATGGCCGGGAAAGAAAAAACATTTCACAATCAAGAGGTTCCGGCTTGCACGGTAGTCATGGAATAATTCCCCACAGAAAGAACAAGCGACTTGTGTGATTTGGGCTTAAGCCCAGATTGCGCCGGCCCTCTCGACACCTAAAACAATAGCTGGATCCCGAGCATAAGAGCCAAAAGCCCCCAGATGACCAACCTTTTTGTGCGCAAATCTTTTACAAAAAACGGCACGAGCTGAAGCAGGCCCAAATAAACCCATAGGCTTACTGGCGCCTCTTTAAATGCGCGCTGCATAAAATCACGGCTCAGCACATAGACCAAGACTCCCAAAATGGCAACAAAGGGAAACAAAATCTGTACCGACAGCCAAAAAGATCTTAAACGTCGCGAGTAAATCATTGTCATTTTCCTTTAGGGGCCATGGAGCCCATGGGCATGGTGGGCGGCCCCCACGCCAAACTTAAATAATAATTCTTGCCTGAGGCCCATCCTGCGCAATTATAAAGCTACGCACACAGCCCCCGGAGCTAAAACTCCCTCCGGGAGCTATGTAACGCATTCAGCCATTCAAGCATTTCAAGGCAAGTTCCACAAAAAATAACCTGCTATAGAAAAAAATACAAAATGCCCTATGAGCCGGCCCGGAATTCCTTCTTGCATAAATTCATAGTCTGATTCGCTTAAAAAATATTTTTCCAAGCCCAACATCAGTGTTAATTCCACGAGCATAAAAGCTATCAAGGAGTGCATATATTGATTCATCGCTTTGAGTACCATTTTAGCCAGCAAGTTCTGATGTGGTAACCTATTAATACCCCAACAAGTCCTGCAAAATACAATTCATACCAATACCACATGGTTAAATTGGCCCCGAGGCTGTAGCAAGGGCTATCGCGCCCGTAATTGACGCTATGTTTGTTGCGACCCCACAACTGGCGTATAAGCCCATGCTACAGTTACTCCAAGACCAACAGCGTAATAGCGGCATAGTCAATTAACAAGAAAATGTAAAATAGAGCCCGAAAGCAATGATTGGAGACACTACTCCTATCAAAAATGATTCAATTTTAGCGTTAGGATCATCATGTCCTGGTACAAACCTATCAGGATAGAAAATCATTCCTGTTATATGAAGAAGTACCCACGCAATCAATGTATGCATTCCAGCATTCATTTTTTTCCTTTAACGTAATGTACATCAATATAATTGCAAATCATCAGCGCAATCAGTCCTAGAAAGTATTGCGTATACCATTTATACATTATTAAATTCCACTGCTACACAGGGCCTGTCATGATACCACCCCATATTCCGTATGGTTTTGTCGAATTGCAGAGCTCTCCGGAGTTAAAATTACCTCAGAGAGCCCTGTGATGAATTCAACCATTCGAGAGTTTTAAGGCAATTTCCATACTTGATAAAACGCAATGGCGCTAGCTATAAAAAGTCCTACAAGCCGGACAGGAATTTGTTCTTGCGCAAGTTTATAGTGGTATTCGCTTAAAAAATATTTTTCCAAGCCCAACATCTTTGTTAATTCCATAAGCAGAAGAGCCATAAATAAATGCATATATTGATTCATTGCTCTTAATCCCATTTTAACCAACGAGTTCTGAGATAGTTCCCGACATGGTGACATATTAGCAGCGTAAGAAATCCGAGCAAATATAATTCATACCAATACCACATAGTTAGATTGGCCCCGTGGCTGTACCAACGGCTATCGCACCCGTAATTGCCGCTGTATGTGTTGCGACCACTGCAACTGGCGCACAAATCCATGCTACCCCCGCCGCAGCTGCACACCCTGCACCGGGACCTGCAACCGCAGTTACTCCAACACCAACAACGTAATAAAAGTAACCGAATGCCGCGGCCGTTGCTGTCCCTGCAACATAAAATCCTACAGTAGCTCCTGCTACACCATTATGAATTAAAATACCATTCTGAGAAGCAAAGAAATTCGCATGCTCATCAACTTCGATAAAAACCATTGTTAATTGCTGCTGTTTGCGACAAATATTTGTAATGTGTACGTAGGTGCCATCCCTCCTAAGCAAAAAGTCATTGAGCGACAGATCTCTCACTGAAATCCATTTGAATGGTACAAACACATATTGATCAACCGACAAGCACATTGTTGTATTATCATCTGTTGTTAATTCGACATATTGATCGACCGCGACTTCGTGCATACTTTTGACCGAACGGAGCTGCTGAGCAAGTTTCTCATCAGCGCATGCAATCATGTCACCTTGTTGCAATTTATTAATTGCCTGAAGCCCTGCGGCTGTATACACAAGCGTGTTATCTGCAACCCCACACTGCACCAACAATGGAAAAACGAGACCTACCGTTAATAAGACTTTTTTCATCTTGGCCTCAACTAAGTTTTTCATAAATATCTTTTTCATGATTAGTACGATCGATTTATTCTACAACTTCATTACCGATCATTAACGTGCCCCTCTCCGATTGGACACAAATGTAGACATAGTTAGTATTCAGGAATCATTACCACCCCGCTTTTTCTAATCAAAAGTTTTTCAAAGTCAAAACTTCAGAACAATTCTGCCTGAGACCCTTGCTGAACGCTTACAAAAATACGCGCATCCAGCAAAGCGCTTTAAAGATCAGGCAAATTAGATTAAGCATGCCAATTTTTTTGCATTATGCAAGCTCATAGAAGTATTTTTCTAAAAACAACAGCACGCCATAACCTTCAAATCATGCGCCCAAGAGACTGATTAGAATTAGACATCTGTCACGAGCAAATTATATTGGCGATTGAATGCGACGCCCGGTACCATATCCTGCAAACCAGTACAATTTTGTATCAAAGATGCTAATCTAAAACCTGAATATTTTATTCGTGTACATTTTAGGGGCATCACACAGGAGAGCGTCACGTGCAGGCCGAATTTCACGATCACCCCCGCTGCGGCATAATCCTGCAATCGCAGGTATGGCAGAACCCTCGCATGACCATTTTTGACCGTCAGGCCGGAAAAGTTTGCGTTCGAATGACCGAAAAGCCGCATCGCTGCAATTGGTCTACGGGATCGATACTACAGTACACGCTGCGCAAAAAAGCACGCATACACGATCTCGAAAATGCAGTCTTGTGCGAACAGCCATTGGTTGCCTGCTATGACGATATTTTGTTCGTTCATCATGTACTCGAAATTCTCTGGGCATTCTTGCCTGATGACGACCCACACCCTGACGTTTACGATTGGTATATTCAATTATACCAACCGGACTACCGGGCAATGACCTATGCACAAAAAATCGCCTGGCTCTGCGCCTTATTTTTCAAGCTAGGAATCTACCCACCCCCGACCGGGTCGCTCTATACGTTTTCTTACCTCGTATCCTTGATTTCTCGCGGGCAACTCTCTAATGTAAGTGATAAGAGTGAAGGAGCACTGGAGCATTTGGTTGTTTGGCTGCGGCAATGCCTTGAAACACATCCGGCAGAATACCGTTTTAAAACGAACCATTTTCTTCACAAAGCGCGGGATAACGATCGTGACTAAAAAAGTATCTATTCTATTGTGGATTGCCGCCCTCTGGCATATGTCCGGAATCTGCTCCCTGGGTGGGGTCTTAAACACATCCCCTCTACAAAAATCAAGTCAGACTGAACAGGGCAGCGCCATCGCCAAGCAAATTGAGAATCTCAAAAATACGACCAAAAAATATAGCGACCAAGCCCCCGAACAGGCCCTGCTACAAAAAATTGGTCATGACCTCCAGGTACTCACCACTGCACGGGCAACCGGCGACAAGACCGTACATGAAGAATTTATACAAAAAAAACGAGACGTTCTTAGTCGTTTTTATCAAGTCGTTACGGAAATAATACAGCTTAAAACACAAATTGCATCCGTCTTGCAAGAGCATATAGCCGTTTTGGAACAATATCGGCTTAACCCGAATTCTGAAGACACGGGTACCCAGCAGAAGGCTTCAGCAAGCTTTCAGGATATCCAGAAAGCTACCAAACTTATTGCAGGGCTTCGCGATAAAATTGAAGAGTTTACGCGCATTAAAGAAACTATAAAGCTCGAACAGGAAAAGCGCAAAACCGCTCTTGATGCGGCCACCAAAGAGGCTGAAGAAAAGAAGAAGCAGCAGGACAATTTCCATACAACCGAACAAGCCCCCGAAGATCTAAAAAAGTTTTCCAAGCAACAGCAGGGCGAAATTATCGATGAGCAACTGCACCTGCTGCAAAACCAGCAGATTCTCGCACAACTCAAATATGACGAAGGACACGAGCGCTTCGCTTTTTTGGAAACCAAGATTTCGCTCAATAGCAGGCGCTTAGCCCTTGTTGAAGAGCACTACAAAACCATCAAGCATGTAGTTGTTATTGATAAAGCAACTATTCAACAAGAAGAAGAGGCTCTGGAAAAGAGCCGGCACGAGTTTTCCCTCAAACGAGAAAAGTTTGAAGAGCGCATTCGCGCACTCCTGCCCGTCGTTGAAGAGATGCGCCATAATTTCCAAATCGCCATCACTCAGATAGCTACTTCTCCAAACACGATTACGGCTATCAAAAATTGGGTCGTTGATCCCGAACTCATAAAGTCTGCCAGCGAGTGGGAATCACTCTGTACCTTGGGATTAAAACACGCCCAGCTCACAACCGTCGAGGCAAACGTCAGCCTTGCGGAAGCCCATATTCTCGAGGCAAAACTTCTCTTACGACAACAAGAACACTACGTTGAGATTCTGCGCACCTGGGATAAAATAACCAAGCCGCCCTTCTACACAGCAGCTCAAGATGCAATGCAACAAGAGACGAATAAATACGACAATGACCGCTCACAGCTCCTCGTTACTACAGGAGAACTCACCGAAAAACGCGATGGGTCTATCGAGCTTCTCTACAATCTTAATCTTGCACGCGATACCATTAAGAAGCTTCTAGTAGCCGTTAAAAAACAAAAATCAACCCTTTTTGCTCAGGATGAATCAAAATATACGGCCGTTCTAAGCTCCCTCATGGCTGCCGACGATGAACTGCGCAAGCGCATTGATGTCACCACCAAATTGATGGAGACCTATGCCAAAGGACTCGGCATTGTGCGCGAAGACGCCAAGGGACTCGAGACTATTCTCAACGAACTCACCACTAAAGCCTTTTGGACACGCTCAAAACACTCTATTGAGTGGCGCGAAGTAAAAAACTTTCTGCCTGATATTCAGCGCTTTTTCGATGATCTCGGCATCTCAATCCTCACCTCTATGACTCCTGAAAGCGTCATCCTGACACTGGGTAATGGCATCAAGTATCCCTACGAGCATCCCCTTTTATTCTTATTCATTCTCATGGTTATCATATGGGTCGCTCTTGCATTTGTTGTCATCCACTGGTATGCCCCAGCCGCAAACCTTGAACTCGCGCGACCAACCGAATGGAATGCAGCCAGCACCTCACGCTGGCGCCTATTTGCTTCACTTGTCATAACCTTTTGTAACGACCACCTGCTGGGACTCTACGCGTGGAGCATACTGTTTCTTGCATCCCATTTTCTCTGGCCACACTCACTAGGAGCTGTGCTTTTCTATTTGCTCTCAATACCATACTTAGGGTACCTCTCATACAGCCTCATGACCCGCCTCCTCCAGGTAAACACTGACCATGGGCTTATATTTTTTGATCGGTATTATCAGAGCCGCTTTGACCCCTTTTTGCCGATTCTTGCACCACTCTCAGTAGGAGCCCTCTGCTTCAGACACGCCTTTATTCTCGGCAACTATTATCATTCGCAAGTGCCTGAAATTTCACTTGCATTCCTGGTTATCGTACTCCAAATAGCCCTCGTCTGGCTCATTATGAGCAAAGAGGTAATTATTGGGCGGACGCATGTCTTCTGGTTTTTTTCGCGCTCGACACCCTTTGGCAAGTGGCTCGAAGAGCGCATCGACCAATACTTCTATGTCTTTTTTGCCTGTTTTGCCGCTATTATTATTATGATCAATCCCTACGTTGGCTACGGCAAACAGGTTGTATACATACTTTTCCGGGTCTTGGTCACCGCCCTGCTCATACCGGTCATTATCTGGCTCTACGAGCGCATCAAGCGGGCTTCATCTGAACTCTTTTTCTACTATCCAGACGGATCACTCATTAAAGAGCGTTTCACTGGTGGCCGTACCTGGTATGGACTGGTCGTTATCTCGTCATTCTTTTTTGTGGTCATGCTTGGACTCTTTGTTATTTCGAACATCTGGGACAAGGGAGTCTCATTCCACCACTTCTCCAGCGCGCTCCACTACCCGCTTTACAATACTGGCGAAATCGACGAAGTGACGAGACAACAAGTTCAGGTCACGCTCTTTTCGATCTTCAAAATCTTCTTCTATATTCTCGGTGGCATGAGCCTTGTATTCGTCATTAATCGATTTATTGTGAGTCGTATCTTCGACCCCCTAATCGTCGGCAGCGGCGTACAAAATACCATCACAACACTCACCCGTTATATCATCATTCTGATAGCCTTCTTCATGGGACTCAATAACGCAGGCCTCGGGAGCATGGCAACGAAATTTGCCATCATCATAACGGTCTTGGGCTATATCGCCAAAGATCCGCTCTCTGATTTTTTTGCCTATTTTATTATTTTGGTCCAAAGGCCCATCAAGATCGGCGATTACATCGTAGTAGACAGCCCAAGCACTGCACGCCTGAGTGGCGTGGTGCGTCACATAACCCCGCGCTACACCGTCGTTCGTCAGCGTAACAGTACCACCTGTCTGGTCCCAAACAGCTTACTTATCACCAAAGTCGTGCGCAACTGGCACTACTCAAGAACATTTATTGCTTTTGAAGATATCTTAGTCCCCGTCCCACAAACGGCATCAGCCGACCTGGTCAGGAAGCTACTACTCCAGGTACTTGACGAGCACACGTACATTCTTAAAAACCCTACCCCGATCGTCCGGTTGGTCGATTTCACCAATAACGGCTACCAATTTATGGTTCGGGGCTTTTTGTCGTCAGACAAGGTCATGGATAAATGGGAGATCGAATCACAGGTTCGGCTGGCAATTGTCCGGCGCTTGAGCGAAGCAGGAATTTCACTCACTTCGCCAACACACGTTATCCTGCAATCTGAATCACGCACAGACTTACCAGACGACCCTATACGCGAATAACCCGCACCGGCTCGCCCCGCCTGCCCTTCGGCTTCGCTCCCAGCTGTCGCAGCTAGAGCCGCTATGGCGGGCACGGTAGGATGAGCGGACAAACGCGCTACCACGAGTCAACTCCGGGCACAAGCGGGCATTACCCCTGGCGCTTAATGCGCGCAACCAGCTCAGCCTGGCCAACTTTCTCTTCCGTGCCCGCCACCATGTGCTTGAGCGTCACGTAATTATTGGCCTGTTCGTCCTCGCCAATCAGCACCACCTGCTGTGCGCCGGCTTTATTGGCCTTTCTGAGCATATTTTTGATTGACCCGCCATCCAAGAAAGCCTCACAACAAAGACCTACTGCCCGTATTTCGCTCGCACACAAGAGTGCCAACGGGACCTGTGCAGGGCTAAATGGTATCACAACGGTCAGGGCTGGCCGAGGGGGAATTACGAACTGCACATGGCCCTCAAGCGAGAGCAATAGGCGCTCGATCCCGATACCAACGCCAATGGCCGGCACGGCATCACGCTCACCAAGCGTTTGTGACAAGAAATCGTAACGGCCACCACCACAGAGGGCATTTTGAGCGCCCAAGTTGCCGCCGACAAATTCAAAAACAGTCTTATTATAATAATCAAGGCCACGTACCAGCCGTGGATTGTGTATATGCGTTACCGAAAGCTGATCTAAAAGCTGGCGCAGATGCACCCATTCTGCCTGTGATTCGGGGCAGAGATAATCAGTCATGACCGGCGCGTTTTCAAGCGCCTTTTGGCACTCTTCGTCTTTCAGGTCAAAAATGCGCAAAATATTAGTCTTTTGGCGCTCGCGAATCTTTTCTGGCAGGTTTGGCTGTGCATCAAGAAAGCTATTTAAAACCGTTTTATAATTTTCTCGATCAGCCGGCGAGCCCAAAAAGTTAAGCGCAAGCACGTAATTTTGCATGCGCAAAACAGTCCCAAAAAAATCATCGACCATGGCGATAAATTCAGCGTCAAACGCGACGCTCTCAGCACCAATTAGTTCAATATTGACCTGGGAAAATTGCCTAAACCGCCCCTTTTGAGGCCGTTCGTGCCGGAAAACCGGCCCACAGGAAAACACTCTCCAGGGCCGCTGATCAACACTCGCATTAAAAAATGCCCGCATCGTAGACGCCGTCATCTCGGGACGCAAACAGATCGACTCTTCGCTGTCATGCGTCGTCGTGACCAAATACATCTCTTTGGATACGACGTCAGTGTGCAGCCCCAACGACCGTTTAAAAAGCTCGGTAGGCTCAATAATGGGCGTGATAATCTCGTCAAAATTATACGTAGCCAGGTGCTGACGCATCAGCTCAAGCAGCCGGTTATAGGGACGCAGATCAAGAACGTCCTGGGTCCCACGAATACGCTGTAACATATCTTACTCCTGAGTGGTAATATGCGCACTCTTAACAGTGCGTCACGGGGCGCAACGCGCGCAAGCTTTTTTAAAATACCTGTTTTTAGAATACCCAGATTGTACATTTTTTTGTACTGTCCCCGATTTGGCCGAAAATCTATACAGGGGGGTTAGTAGCCCCCTGTTTTTATCCTTAAGAATTAGAACGAAACACCCAATTGCCCAAATACCGTCCAACGATCTGCTGCTGCGCTACCAGACGTAAAGTCATACGCGCCACCAACCGAGAAAATTACTGGGTAGCAACAATCACGCCGGGTGTAGCCGATTGTCCCATATATGGTGTTGGCACTGACCCCCGGCTGTGCACCAGAATTCCAATCAATGTCATTCACCAGGAATACCAGGGCCTCATAGGCAGCTTGTGTTGGAGCATAGTCACCGGAGTGTTCAATATACTGTGGCAATGCGGGGTTATTGCTCGTAACAACCTGCAATGTATCGCCGGGAACCACCGTAGGCACACCCGTAAGCGCTGGAGGAACCGCAAATTGTTGCTGTTCGCTTCCCGGAGGATTTGGCGGGGTCAAGGTTTGGGGTCCTGTCCACCCGGGTGCAGCATGTGCTGATACCGATACCGTGGCCGTGTTTGGTTCTGTATCAATCCAGATAGCTGGATCTCGTATCGTTCGAGCCTTGGTAAGGTACCCATAGCCATAGCGCGATTTGAGAACGGGGCCTGTAGCCCAGTTAGGCTTGATCTTCTCCGCATGACGTGAATAGAACGTCCAGCCGCCTTCAGCCACAACGTTGCAGCCTTCATAGATGATGGCCGTATTTATGTTCACCTGGAGTCCTGGGGTAACCTCTACGTCGCGGGTCATAAGGTTAATACCGGAGGTACCAGAGTATGCGCTTGCCGCCGTGCTACCTGCCTGAGCCGCTTGTGCTTCTGCAAGGTTTTTGTACATTGCCATGTACCGACTCCATGCCTTACCGAAACCGAGCAATTCAAAAGAGCGGTACATTTCTTCCTTAAAGAGGTACCGGGAATCACCGTCAACACGAAGACCAAACGTGGATTCATCACCACACCAGAGTGTGTAGGCAAGATTCAAACCCCAAGAGATCCCGTAGTGTTTGCCATTACCAACGACAGGCTCGAAGACGTATTCTCCACGAGGCTTGTTGCCGGTTGGAAAGATTACCCCCAAATAGGGTGCACAGGTGCAGCAATCGGTCAAGACCCCATTGTAGCCAACTTTGAATTCAAGATCTGCTAAGCCGGTTTTTTCCATCTTGTGGCTATCGTCGATTTTGCCATATTTCCAATTGGACTGCTTGAACGCATCGGTCATGGTACCCACGATTGGCGCACCGTCAAGACCTGTTTTAGCTAGCGCACCACCGCCATTGTTGGTTATACTTTCAGTAAGGTGCATCTTGCTCTTGACGTGGAGCACGGGCCCATTCAATTCAAACCAGTAGCGTACCGAATTATCTTCGTGGAAAATGAAACCCTGCTTCCAATCCAAGCCAACACCAAAAACGGTGCGTTGCGGGTTAAACTCGATGGTACTTTGGAAGGCTCCATTGTTCGTAACAATGTTAAAGTGCGTAACATCAAAGTCACCAACAGCTAGTGTTCCTGACAAAATAGGATTGTTGTCCGATTCCCCTGCCACTAATTTGCGTTTGTGTTGAATACCGAAGTACTCGCCCATCAACCTACGGCCCGTATCGGTCAACGCGCCACCAAATGGCACCACGCGCAGTACTGTGCTCCATGCACACGTACACTTGTTCGCCACCCCCATCGCTTGATGCACAAGTGCATTGTAAAGGTAGGTACCCGATTCGAAATACCCAATTGGCTGAAAGTACGACTTGCACGTTTCATTCCCAGCAGCAAGGTCACTGATCGCCGTATTCTCGTTGCCACTTGCACCAATCCCCATCGTAACCAGCAAGCCAATGGCTGGTAATAATTTCCACATATCCTTCTCCTTCGTATAAAGATGAAAACATGACACAAACGCTCTGCCCACTCTTGGTAGCACAAGTGGCAAAATGCACGCACTTTTAACGGTGTAGCACAGGCGCGAAACACGCGCAATATTTTTAAAATACCGGTTTCCAGAACACCCCGTTTGTACATTTTTGTACTGCCAACCAAGGTTGTGCCAACCAAGGTTGTGCCAACCAATTTTACCAAAAACACCCCCCTCTCATTGACCCCTGGCACTCAGGGCGTGTATCCTAACAAATAGAGAAAAATCGGCGAAAAATCCGGCCATTTTTTTGCTTTTTTTATCAAACACGCCAACTCCACAAACTTGGAAGCCCTCGCTCATGAATAAAAAATTCGCCGTTTTTACCCTCCTAGGAACACTGGTAGCCCTGCACCAGGCGCAGGGCGTGCAGAACAAAGACTTGCAAAGCCAGTTCTTTGATGCCGTGCACCAGAACAAAGTTGGTAAACTAAGAGATGCCCTTGAAAAAGGTGCTGCTGTAAATATGCCCGAAGACCGCTATGGTACAACTGCGTTGCACCACGCATGCCTACGCGAGGGCCGCGAGGGCTATGAAGAAATCGTGCAGCTGCTGCTTGATTATAAAGCAGATCCCAATATGCCTGATGCCTGTGCCCTGACCCCACTTTATTTTGCCTGCTGGAACGGCAACTTCAAAATTGCTGCCGTGCTCATAAGCAGAGGCGCCAAGATTGACATGCGAGACAAACTTGGATTTACGTTACTGCATAACGCATGTCGTGATGGCAAACTAGATATCGTCATGTTCTTGGTAGAAAAAGGTGCAAATATCAACACAGAAGCAACCTATGATCACAGTACCCCTCTGTCATGTCTCTGCATACGGCCAGAAAGAACCTATCTGAGTATCGCCAAATTCCTGGTAGCACGCGGAGCTACCATCCCACGTTCTGATATCTCAGACAGCGGGACACCCGATGGACGTGCGGTACAATGGCTGTTCTGGTCGGTTCACCACTGGAAACAGGTACAAGAAAGCCCAAACAAGGAAAACGAGGATAGCGACCAGGAGTATTTCCAAATGCACCTAAAATACCTGCACAATGCCCCAACCAGAATGCTCCCGCTCCTGCTGCGCAGCAAAAAACTTGCAAAAAATCTGCTCAATGCCATTGATAACGATGACAAACAGCATGGGCGCAAATATCAAACACTTTCGAGGCTCTACATCAGATGTTTTAAAGACGCTACAGAGCCAATCAAGCCATTCACAAGGCACCAGATGGCCCTTGTCAAAGACATGCTTGAGAAAAAATTGATGCAATAACATTTATCAAACACACTGACTTCACAAAATGGAGGGCGCTCGCGACAGAGCAAAAGGCCTGCCTTTAAAGTTAATTTTTAATTTCTATTGAAAATAATATCTATCGAGTGTTACACTAACAATACACAGAACGAGAGCGCCGGCTAGGTGCTAACGCTAGGCGCAGGCACAATACCGAGAAAATTTCAAAAATGGAGTAGGAGTATGTTTTTGACACAGAAAAAAGTAGTGCTGGTGGCCTTCGGCCTCCTGGTTGTCTTGGGAGCCAGACAACAAACTGGGTGTAAAACGCTTAATCCCCGCGAGAGCTCAGAGCTCTTTGAGGCCGTACTCCAAAAATTACAAAGTGGGTCGCAAGAACCAGAGCCTATGGCAGCATTCGGCGCAAGCCCAACCGACCAACACGCGAAAGCCTCGATGCCCGCCCAAGCGGCAGCGCCAAACAAACCATGTGATCTAATAATCATTCGGTCACTGGTCGTACAAGAGACACGAATCGAGAAACAGACCACCGCTGCGCCCCTGTACATCGGCCGCAAAGGTGGTCATCTATACTCAATCGAGTGCCTGGATAAGAATGGCAGCGACACAGCAGCCAGCACACCAACCAACACATCTGGTAGTGTCAGCGAACCAGAACCAAGGGATTTCTTAAAAGCCAAAGATTTGAAATAAGCCCATACTGTTATACCCGCTTTTCGTACACCAGCATGCCAGGATGATACATGCTGTCCTTTGTGGCAGATGTATTGACGCGATCCTGACTATCCTGCTTCCTGAACTTCGGCCAATTCTGAAGAAAACTAGGCACATCTTGCACAACAGCGCCATTTAACAGTCGATATGGTCCAAACTTCTTAATGGTCTCTGGATCGCCAACTTTCCGGTATTGACGATCTTGATCACCATCATCATCTGCGAAGTACCAGGTACGTGTGCCAGTACCCGTATCACTTCCTACCAAAGCCCATATGTGATAGTCATCATAAAATAACCCCTGCACGTGCGATTGCACCACCGACATGCCGATCAAATCGTATGTCCCATACTGAGGGGACGTATAGGTCAACGGTATTTGCCCGTAGGCTTTTACTATTGCTGCCGTCTGCCCATCCTGAGCCGTTTCTTCCCAAATTTTTCCATCAAAACTTCCACCAACATCAAGCATGAGGATCTGTTGCCCTTTTGCATACTGGGCAAGTTTACCCGCGATATTCCCCAAGTCGTTCCACAAGACCGACTGTATTTCAATTAATGGCTTGCCTGAATCGTTTTTAAGATTTTTCCAGCCAAACCGATCATAAAAATCTCTGAAAAGAAGAATTTCGCTGCCATCAATCCCAATAGTCTTTGGAGCACGTATATTTATAGCGGCAATCTCTCCCGTATCGGCATAGCCGTAGATCGATTTTAAATTATTGACAAGCCTATACATAACCGTACGGTTCTTTTCAATCGTCTGCTGCGCTGCCCCTGCAAAAACACTATCAAAATACTTTCGTAGCTCTGTGCCTATTGGCTTGTTATCTGAAGCGCTCAGAAATCGCTGTAACGTCTTTGGCTGCATAGCATAAAGAAGATTTAGTACCGTATCGAATTGGCAGCTTGATTTTACCCATTTTAAGGGCACGGGCCCGATTATTTTTTTGGTATACCCTGGATACGGACCAGCCGCTGTTATGACAGCCGAAGCCAATATTGTCACCAGAGCCAGGCAACACAATAATCCCACACCAGACCCATATATATTTTTCATACACCCACTCCTCTGTTCACCGAATAACCAGCAACGACACCACCCCCCCACCAGAGGGGCACAAACTCTGTCATACCATATCTGATGCAAATAGTCTCCTAGGGCTAAAAACTAACCAAGCAAACTCAAAAAATATGAGTCACTTGTTATAAGATTTCTAAACCACTTGTTGAATTGGTTTTTGTTTTATATATACTAGTTATCGGATCCGTGGCCAGGGTACATGGCCAGGGAAAACCAGTACAAAAAATAAACATTTTTCATAAGATAGGGAGATTTTTCATGTACGATAAAATTCGTCCATTATACGATCGCATACTCGTAAAACGCCTCGAAGAGATCGAAGAAAAAAGTCCTGCAGGGATCATAATTCCTGACACTGCCAAAGAAAAAGGGCAGACGGGCAAGGTTCTTGCCGTCGGCGAAGGACGTCGCTCGGAATCGGGCACGGTCACGCCACTCAAAGTCAAAGTGGGCGATGTGGTCTTTTTTGCCAAGTATGCTGGCACTGACATTGGAAAAGAGCATATGATGTTGCGCGAAGACGATATTCTCGCCATCGTTGCCCAGTAAATTGCACGGCTTATACCCACTCGTTTCCTTCGTCCGCTCATCCTGAGCGTAGTCGAAGGGCGCTCAGGACGAGCGGGCAAACAAATACACACCAACTATTCACCAAACAAGGGAATAAAAATATGGCAGCAAAAAAAATAGTTTTCGGAGCAGATGCTCGAGAAAAACTCGCACGTGGCGTCAACGCACTCGCTGATGCCGTCAAGGCAACCCTCGGGCCCCGTGGCCGTAACGTCGCAATTCAAAAGTCGTTTGGCTCACCCATCGTCACCAAAGACGGCGTGACGGTAGCAAAAGAGATCGAACTACAAGATCCACTCGAAAATATGGCAGCACAACTGGTTAACGAAGTTGCCAGCAAAACCGCTGATGTAGCCGGCGACGGAACAACTACGGCAACTGTTTTAACGCAAGCGATTTTCAGGGAAGGCAACAAATTTGTTGCTGCGGGCGCAAATCCGGTTGAACTCAAGCGTGGCATCGACAAAGCCGTTGAAGCTATTGTGGCAGATATTCGCGCACGATCCATTCCAGTCAAGGGCAAAAAAGAGATTGAGCAAGTTGCGACTATCTCGGCAAATTCTGACACCTTTATCGGCCAGCAGATTGCTGAAGCTATGGAACGCGTTGGACGCGATGGCGTCATCACTGTCGAAGAAGCAAAAAGCATGGAGAGCGATCTTGAGGTCGTAGAAGGCATGCAATTTGATCGCGGCTATATCTCCCCGTACTTCGTCACCAGCCCAGAAAAAATGGAAGCCGTCTTAGACGCACCATTAATTCTTATTCACGAAAAGAAACTTTCGAGCATGAAAGCCCTGCTGCCCATCTTGGAAACAGCAGCTCGCTCATCGCGACCACTTTTGATTATCGCTGAAGATATTGAAGGCGAAGCGCTTACTACCCTCGTGGTTAATAAACTACGCGGCACACTCAACGTCGTTGGCGTAAAAGCCCCGGGATTTGGCGATCGTCGCAAAGCGATGCTTGAAGATGTTGCCGTCGTGACTAAAGGCATGCTGATTGCTGAAGAACTTGGACGCAAACTCGAAAACGTCACCGTTGCGGACTTGGGTGGCGCACAAAAGGTTATCGTCACCAAAGACACCTGCACCATCGTCGGTGGCAATGGCTCTGAGCATGATATTCAAGCACGTGTGGCGCAGATCAAAATGCAGATCGAAAACACGACGTCTGATTACGATAAAGAGAAGATGTACGAGCGCGTCGCAAAACTCTCCGGTGGCGTTGCCGTCATCAAAGTTGGCGCAGCAACCGAAACTGAAATGAAAGAGAAGAAAGATCGCGTTGACGATGCACTTCATGCAACCCGAGCAGCAGTCGAAGAAGGGATTGTTCCTGGCGGCGGCATTGCACTCTTGCGTGCAAAAGACGTTCTTGCAGGCTTGAAGCTTGAAGGCGACGAGAAGTTCGGCGCACAAATTATCGAGCGTTCACTTGAAGAGCCACTCAGAATTATCGCTTCAAACGCCGGCTTTGACGCATCCGTTATTATCAACAAAGTGCGCGAGGGCACAGGCAATTTTGGCTTTGATGCAAAAGACAACAAGTTTGTTGATATGGTCGAAGCGGGTATTATTGACCCGGCCAAAGTTGTTCGTTCGGCACTGCAGCACGCAGCATCAATTGCAGGCATGCTCTTGACCACTGAGGTCATGATTGCAGAGATTCCTGAAGAGAAAAAAGCCGGTGGCCCTGCAGGACATGATCACGGCATGCACGGCATGATGTAAGCAAAAACACACAACGCGTGAACTTAGAAGCGGCCCGGGTTTCCCCGGGCCGCTTGCGTAAGCCAACTATTTTTGCTCCCACTGGTATGCTACAGTTACGATATGCTAAAAAAGAATGGTTGCGGGGAAAATGCGTGGGGTATCATGAAGAAAAAATTGCCGTTAGGCATCAGCGATTTCAAAGAGATCATCACTGGCAACTATGCCTACGTCGATAAAACACTGCTGATCAAAGAACTGGTCGAGGGAGGAATAAAAGTCACGCTCATTCCCCGACCACGCAGGTTTGGCAAAACGATCAACCTGTCGATGCTTAAATATTTTTTCGAAAAACCGATCGACTCATCAAAACAATCCCAATCCCATCTTTTTGATGGGCTGGCTATCGCCAGCCATCCAGAAATCATGGAACATCAAGGGAAATATCCGGTCATTTTCATGACCTTCAAAGATGTCAAACAAGCTTCCTGGCACGAGTGCCTTGCTGATATAAAGAGAATTATTGGCAAAGAATTTGAACGACACAGTTACCTGCTTGCTTCTCCCATGCTTTCACCAAATCAAAAGCTTGAATATCAGGAAATTATTGCCCTTAGGGCGCCGAAAACAAGCTACCGCAACGCATTAAAAGATCTCTCTGAATACTTAGCCGCATTTCATGGCGCCAAAACCATTATTCTTCTCGACGAATATGATCTTGTCATCCAAGAAGCATATCTACGTGATTCGCACGCATTATATGACCATGCCATCACTTTTATGCGCACGTTTTTGGGCGGCGGACTCAAGGACAATACAGCCCTCCAACAAGGCATAATAACCGGCATTTTGCGCATAGCCAAAGAAAGCATTTTTAGCGGGCTCAACAACCTAAAGGTTTGCTCTCTCGTATCAGACGCTTACGCCGACAAATTCGGCCTCCTGGAGCACGAGGTTGCTGATTTACTTAAGGAGTTCGGCCTTGCCGGACAGGCCGATAATATTCGCCGCTGGTATAATGGCTACCGATCGGGAAAACACCACATTTACAATCCATGGTCGATCATCACATGCATTGAAAATAAAGGGAAATTTGGGGCCTACTGGGTCAACACCAGCCAGGATGGTTTAATCAAAAAGCTTATCCAGCTCAGTGGCAGCACGGTCAAAGAGGATTTCGAATTACTCGTTGCCGGAAAAACCATCACATCCCCCCTTGCAGAAAACATCGTCTTTCAGGCGCTTGAAAGCGATAGCACCGCACTCTGGAACTTTTTGCTTTTCACCGGCTATCTCACCTTTACACGCGTCTGGAACGAGCAAGACCTCCCCTACGTCGAGCTTGCCATCCCAAACGCCGAAATTAACTCTCTGTATCGCACGGTTATGACCACGTGGTTCACGCAAATCTTTGAGATAGCAAAATATCAGCGCATGCTGCAAAACCTAGTCCAAGGCAATATGCTTGAATTTCGCGAACGGTTCACTGACTTTGTAGGAAAAACCTTAAGCTCGTTTGACGTTGGCGGCACTGAACCAGAAAAGTTCTATCATGCCCTGGTGCTTGGCATGCTCGTAAGCCTTGAAAATACTCATGAGATAAAATCAAATCGCGAAAGTGGGTTTGGCCGCTACGACGTCATGCTGATCCCCAAAGATTCCAATTTGCCGGGGATTATTATCGAATTCAAAAAAGTCTCTACACTGAGAAAAGAGACACTCGAAACTGCCGCTCAGGCAGCGCTCGCGCAAATCGCTGAAAAAAACTATGCAGCCGAATTACACACTCGTGGCATCACACACAGCATCCCCCTTGCCATCGTATTTCAAGGCAGAGACGTGTTAGTACGGGAGGGCCCCTGCTAAAATCCCAAGCCCCTGTGGGGGACAAAAAATTATATGCCAAGCCAACGCCTAAAGGCTGGCAAGCAAGCTCCAGAAAAAGCCCGGCGGCTTGCTTTTTTACCCGGCAAAAACACTCCGGCAAGTACGGCCCCGAGGCAAAAACAGGGCTCGCAACATAAACCCTCTCGATATAATTTGAAAAGAAAAAGAAATTATGTCATGCTGAATTATATGTTTTTATTGCGACCTATTGTCACACTAGAGAATTTTTTAAGATTTTTCATTTCGCGGAGAAAATAACATGGCCTACAACTGGTATGCTCGAGTCGTTACTATTGGTTTAGCGATATTCGCGATGCTCTTTGGTGCAGGAAATCTTATTTTCCCCCTCAGATTGGGCGTTCATTCTGGCGGGCACCTTGCCCTTACTTTTGGTGGGTTTGCGTTAGGCGGCATCCTGCTTCCGGTACTGGGATTGCTTGCAATTGTTCTGTACCATGGCAGTTACGAAGATTATTTTGGCACGCTGGGCAAGCGCCTTGGCAGCATATTTATCTTCTGTTGCATGATGATTATTGGGCCCTTTTTGGTCATGCCGCGCATCATGGCGCTTTCGTACGACATGCTGTATAATTACATGCCCCCTATGTCAGTCTTTGTCTTCTCGATACTTTTTTCTTCTATCGCCTTTTTATTCACCTGCAGACTGGGCAAGGTGCTCGATCTCGTCGGTAATTATTTGAGTCCTATAAAAGTCGCTGGCCTGCTCTTTATTGTTGGAACTGGGCTCTGGTACAGCCCCGGAGTCTCTCGTATTGCAATTGACCACTGGGACCTGTTCAAACTATCACTCGTCAAAGGATATGGAACACTTGATCTGTTGGCCACCATCTTTTTTGGCGCTATTATCGTGCGTCTCTTAACACGCTACGCCGACAAGAGCGAACGAATCGATATGGCAGACGCGATAAAATTAACAACTATCGCAGGACTATGTGCCGGGGGACTATTGGGTGTTGTCTACTTGGGTATGATCTATTTGGGATCAGCCTATGGCGAGGGATTACTTGCGCTGCATGAAGGCAAAGTTTTCAGTACCGTTGCTCTACGCATCTTAGGTGACAATGGCGCCATTCTTGTTGGCTTGGTCGTCTTTATCGCCGGCCTTGTAACCGTTGTCTCGCTCACCACAGTAGTTGGCGAATACGTCAATCGTCTCATGCCACGACGGCTCACATACGTACAAGCCGTTATTGCGGTACTTCTCATCTGCTCGACCATTGCAAGTACCGGGCTCGACAACATTATCGATTATTCCGAACCCTTTATTGCGTTTTTCTACCCATTGATTATTGTCATAACCGTGTGTAACGTGTTACGTAAGCTGGTTGGGTTCACCTACATAAGACTGCCACTGGCAATAACGGCCGTATGCACTGCATACTATACGCTTCCCTGGCATTGGTTTCTGTAGGCATAAAAAATCATTTTGGAGAAAACGGGCATGAATTATGACTTTCGTACCATTGAAAAAAAATGGCAGCAGCGCTGGAAAGAAAACCCCGTAGCCCAGGCGAAGCCTGCTGGTAGTGGCAAGAAGTTTTATTGCCTGGATATGTTCCCCTACCCATCAGGCGCCGGTCTGCATGTTGGCCATTGGCGGGGCTATGTCCTCTCAGACGTGTATGCCCGCATGAAATGGCTTCAGGGCTATAATGTCTTACACCCCATGGGCTGGGATGCTTTTGGGCTTCCGGCAGAAAATTACGCCCTCCAGATGGGCGTACATCCAAAAATCAGCACGGCGGCCAATATCGCCAATTTCAAACGGCAGCTTGAAGAGATCGGCGCCGTCTACGACTGGCGCAAAGAGGTCGACACCACTGACCCCAGCTACTACAAATGGACTCAATGGATCTTTCTCCAGATGTACAAAGCCGGACTGGCCTACGAAACAGACATGGAAGTAAACTGGTGTCCGGTACTCAAAACCGTCGTTGCCAACGAAGAGGTGATTAATGGCACCTGCGAACGCTCCGGCGCAAAAGTAGTCAAGAAAAAAGTTCGTCAATGGATGCTACGCATCACCGCCTATGCCGAAAAACTACTTTCAGGGCTTGACAAGCTCGAGTGGCCTGAAAAAGTCAAAACAATGCAGCGCAACTGGATCGGCAAAAGCGAAGGCTACGTCGTTACGTTCCCGGTCTTTGGACTCGCCGATGCACAGGGTAAAACCCTTCAGCTTTCGGTGTTCACAACACGTCTGGATACGATCTTTGGGGTTACTTTTATTGCCATGGCACACGATCATGAGCTTGTACGAACGCTCGTCACCGACGAACAATGTCCAGCAGTAGCTGAGTTTTGTGCCCTCTGTGCTCAAGAAGTTGGTGGCGCGTGGACGCATGAAAAATCCGGCGTATTTACTGGCTCGTATGTCTTGAACCCCATAAACAACGAGCGAATCCCCGTTTATCTGTCCAATTTTGTGCTCAAAGAATATGGAACCGGCGCCGTGATGGCTGTCCCTGGCCATGATGAGCGTGATTATGAATTCGCTATTAAATTCCACCTGCCCGTACGCCATGTTATCCAAAACCCTGAAGGGCAGCAAAATGGCGCTTATTGCGGCAATGGACAACTGATGAACAGTGGCCCATTTGATGGCCTGCCTGCCCAAAGCGAGGGCGTTAAACAGATTGCCGATTATCTTGCCAAGCGGGGCGTAGCGGAAAAAATGGTGTCGTACAAGCTGCGCGACTGGATCTTTTCCCGCCAGCGCTACTGGGGCGAGCCAATACCTCTCATACACTGCCCAAAATGTGGCGTCGTGCCGGTACCAGAAGAGCAGCTACCCGTACTGTTGCCAGAGGTTGAACGCTATGAAGTGACGGGCACCGGCGAATCGCCGCTTGCCGGCATTCCTGAGTGGCTCAACACGACCTGCCCAGCCTGCGGTGGACCAGCAACGCGAGAGACCAATACGATGCCCCAATGGGCTGGATCATGCTGGTACTTTTTGCGCTATCCAAACCCACAGTTAGCCGACAAGCCGTTTGACGCAAAAGACATGAAGTACTGGCTTCCCGTCGACCTATATGTTGGCGGCATTGAACATGCTATTTTGCACTTGCTCTATTCACGTTTTTACATAAAAGTGCTGCACGATCTTGGCCACCTTCCATTTGACGAGCCATTTACGCACCTGTTCAACCAGGGCATGATTAATCGCTACTCAGAAAAAAGCGGCCTGATCGAAAAGATGTCAAAATCAAAAGGCAACGTAGTTAATCCCGATGACATGGTTCGTGAATTTGGCTCAGACGTGTTACGCATGTACATTCTGTTTATGGGACCACCAGAGCTTGACTGCGAATGGCAGGACACGGGCATCGAAGGGGTTAAGCGCTTTACGATGCGCTTCTGGAACTATATAACCAATCCAAAAACAATAGTTCCTGATGCATCACAAGAGTCTCCCGGGGCAGCGCATGGCGTGCACACGCTGTTAAAAAACGTCATGGAACGCTTTGACTGGGTCAAGCCAAACACCGCACTTTCAGCCTACATGGAGTGGCTCAACGAGGCCATTGCCCAAAACTGGCAACTTTCACGCGAAAACACTGAGAAAGTAATCGTAACGCTTTCGGTCATGGCACCGCATATGACCAGCGAGCTTCTCGAACAGCTTTTTGGCAAAACATTGGAACAATGCACCTGGCCAACCTACGATGAAGCGCTTGCCATCTCCCAGGAGCTGGAAATAGCGATTCAAGTGTGTGGCAAGATGCGCGGAACTATCAACGTGTCAGCTAAAGCCGATCGGCCAACGGTTGAAGCAGCAGCACGTGAAGCGGTGAGTAAATGGCTTGAAGGAAAAGAAGTAGTGAAAGTTATTGCCGTTCCCGGCAAGCTCATCAACTTTGTGATCAAGTAATACGCCTCACAAGAATTAATTTACCCGCCATAACGGCTCTAGCTAGGATGGCGGGTAATACTAATCCTGCAAAGTAGCCTTGCATTAAAAAACCCGCTCGTCCTGAGTGAAGCATGCCCTGAGCCTGACGAAGGTACGCTCTCAAGTTCTAAGCACACGCCTGCAACCGCTCGTCCTGAGCGAAGTCGAAGGATACGAGCGGGCAAAGTTGCTACGTCGGGCAGGCTCCGGATACAAGCGCGATAAGGAGTTTTGTGTTTTTAGCAAGAGTTTGGCGAAAAAGCCCAGCCGAGACAAAAGTCAAATGGTACCCCGCCGGCGAACTAGAATATACGTATTAATACCAAACCCGAAAAGTGACCCAGGATGGCCACCCACCGCTCGTCCCGAGCGTAGTTGAGGGATACGAGCGCGCAAGATACAAGTTTATATTACGGGATTGGTATAAATGCCTCTAAAAGCACGTCAATTATTGTTTTTGAAGATCAAGAAGCTTAGCTTGAATCACTTTCTCTGCCTCTGTGCACTGGTACTCTTTTGCCGATTCACTAAGCTTTTTCAGGATAGATTTATCAGCCGCCCCGACAACCTCGTCAAAATTTTTCTTATTATTATGGAAAGTACCAAGAATTCGCCAGGGATCGGTCGATTTCCCAACCAGACCAGGATAATACTCTTGATAGTTCTTAAATCCCGCCCCCCATGCAATGAGAAGGTGTACTATCTCCTTACGGTTAAAGGTACAGGCATGGCTCATTGGAGTAGTTACGGCTCGTCCATCAGAGAGCGGAACACCCTGCACGAGTAAATTGAGGGCTTCTTGAAAATCACCACCGCCGCACACCAGACAAAGCGAATTAAACTGCCGCAGCTTATTTTCAGCCAAGGCAATCTCCCTTGCTTTTTGCAAGTCTTTTATCAAAAAATACGCACCAAACGTCCAAAGAACAAAAAGCCCTGTCCCAAGGGCTACCCCTTGCCAATTGCTCTTGAGCCAAGCCCCAACGGTGCCGGCGAGACCAGTTGGCCACCAGCTTGCAGCGCACACTTCAACAGGAGCCGCAAGGCCTAACGCAAGCACAAGCCCGCAAAAAATAGTTTTTGAACGCGACATAGACATGAATCCCCCTATTATTTTTATCACGACAGCTCCAAAAGCCTGCAAGCCCCGCGCTGCCCGGTCTTTTTAATTATTCTTCTCAAGCCCCGCATATCGTGGGCGGTATGAAAAGATTTTTTTGGTAATCTCTTCAGGTAAAACTCGCAATTGGTTTTTCGATTCGAGAGTAAGTTTTTTGTTAGAGAGGCTCATTTGTCTAACCATAAGCCCTACAACTTCTTTACGCCGGGCAAGCTCGACTTTGAGTTCCTTCTCAGCGTCTGTGCATTGGTATTTCGCAGCATCAGCAATGAGCGCCTTCAGCCCGAGCCCATTTGCACGCTTAATGGAAGTCGCAAACGCTTTCTTGTCAGTATAAAAAGTGCCAAGAATTTGCCACGTTTCTGTGTCCATACCTATTATCTTCTTATACTTTGAAAACAAGCCCTCATCATCAGTCGGTATGCCTCGCGCTATGAGAAGCCTTACTATCTCGGCGTATCCACCCTTACAAGCCCAAAAGAGATGGCTTGTGCCGCCGCCAAAACCAATTTTTTTTATCCGGGCAAGCAAGGCAAGGGCTTCGTCAAAATAACCCTGCTGGCAAGCATCCATAAAAAATTCGTTTAAGAGGATTTCACTGCAAACCTCCTTCATTTGCACATTGATATAATCACGATCGTTGGGATCTCGAAAGACGTTTCCCGGCCTATGAGGAAGCACCAGAAAACAATAGATCTCCTCAAGTTGTTTCGCCCAGGAGCGTACACCAAGTACCGCTATAGTGCCGATCACGGCAACAAACGCTTTCTGTTTCCAATTGCTCTTATTCCAATTACTCTTGAGCCAAGCCCCGACGGTGCCGGCGAGACCAGTTGGCCACCAGCTTGCAGCGCACAGGTCAGCAGGAGCCGCAAGGCCCAACGCAAGCACAAGCCCGCAAAGCATAGTTTTTGAACGCGATATAGACATGAAAATCTCTTATTTTATAAAAAATTTGTATTTATTAGATATAAAAATATTAACACACCTGGCCTTCAAGGTCAATTAGGCGCACGTGACTTTCTGGCTCGTTTGAGCCAAAATTCTTCCCGTGGTACCCTGGTGCCGGAAAAATACGCTTAAACAGAACCCCCATTCAATAGCAAATAACGGTTTGGCTACCAATGCACATTTTCCCCAAATTCGCTAAGCTGGGGTTGTATAATGGTGCTGTTGGGAAGGATTTGTATATGAAAAAACAAAAGTTTCAACCAAAATTTCTCGTTGGCGAGGATGGGAAAGTATTCGCGGTGCAGCTCGATGTTGCAGCCTATGAGGCGCTGATGGAGGAACTCGAGGATATGCATGACATTGAGCGCGCTGAAAAAATTATGGCAAAAAAGCCCAAAATGCACACGCTCGAAGAGGTAAAAAAATCCCTTTTAATAAAGGGTAAGTAAACATGGGATATCCATCTTGTTCCGGATATGCAGTAGTGTTTACCGATGATGCCAAAAAAGACCTTGCGAAGCTTGATCGGCAAGCTGTTACGCGAGTGCTTGAAAAAGTACAAGATTTAGTTTCTGCCGATGCAGCCAATTTAAATATCAAAAAACTAAAAACCAAGGCTGTGCTGTTCCGGCTTCGTGTGGGGGATTATCGTGTTGTGTACTGCGTTGAACATAACAGAATAATCGTGTATGTGGTAGCCATTGGGCACCGAAGCGACATTTATGACCGTCTCTCGAAGCGGCCGCTAAAGACATTTTAACTTCAGGAGTTTATATGAAAAGTCTCGTCCCTAATTTGATGGTTACCAGTGTCAACGACACCATAGCCTTTTATCACGATGTGCTCGGATTTGAGATTATTGCCAAGCTTCCAGAAACCGGAACGCACGTCTGGGCCTTTATGAACCACGGTGGAGCGTTGGTAATGTTCCAAGAAAAGAGCAGCCTGGTCGCTGAGATTCCTGAACTGGCAAACCAGAAGATTGGCGGGTCTCTGACCCTGTACGTAAGCGTACCAGACGTACGCGCACTGTTCGAGCGGGTTAAGGGCAAAGCGCGGCTCGTGGCAGATATGCACACGACATTTTATGAGGCAGAAGAGTTTGCGATTGCTGATTGCAACGGCTACATTTTGGTTTTTGCTCAGCACAAAGAGTAATTGGGTTGGGTAATTTTTGGAGGAAAGCTTTTGGCTATAACCATTTCTCAAGCAACGTCTGCTGATGCGCGTGAGATGATCGATCTGTGGCGCTATGGCGCCAAGAGCGGCAACTGGGCTTTTATTGGCAGCACCAGCATCCCTGCCAAGACCGAGCTAGCCAATTTGCGCCGTGAGTTAGCAAGTAAAACACCAACAACCGTACGCTTGATCGCTCGCGACAACACAACAGGCAAATTGGTTGGCAACATAGCCGGCGCGTGGCGGCACGAAAGCCGCATGCGCCATGTTATTTCGTGCGGATGGGGCGTACATCCAGATTTCCAGAGGCAGGGGATTGGAACTGCCCTGCTCAGCGCGCTTATTACGTATGCGCGCATGCAGGGATTTAAGCGTATGGAAGCAGAGATTGCCATCGAAAATATCGCGTCTTTGCGCCTGGCTGCCAAACTAGGTTTTATCCAGGAAAGCGTCCGAAAGCTTGGCTTTATAACCGACGACTGCCGTTTTATCGATACGATCACTGTTGTGCTTATTTTGTAGTTTGAAAGCCTTCTTGTAAGTAGACTTTTTTATAAAGCCCAGCTCGTACCAAGTAACCCAGGAGCTTGTTGGTTGGCAGCCGGAAACCGAGGCTTTGCAACCGGTTAATCAATTCCGGAATATCACATCGGCGGCGCTCATCCTTTTCGACGTCATGCTTCTGCGCAACGGTTGCTATGGCCATCCAAATTTGTTTATCCTGCTTATACAACCCATCCAGCCCCAAGAAGCGCATTTCGCAAAACAAAGGAAGTGCCAAAATGTTATGTACAAAGATTTTGGTGTATTCGATGTTTTGGGAAAAATCAAGCTTATATTTTTCGTTGCACAATTTTGCTATATCCAAATATAGTTCAACTTCCAGCTTCTCGTTTCCCTTGATAACCAAACCATAGATCTCCTGTATAAGCATTAGTTGATCAATAGTATCACGCGAATCCAAAAAATATTTGATAACATTTTCGGCTTTTTTGCCGTCAAAGTGCCAAGGCTGTTGTTGTTGTAACACCTGCTGCTGGACGGCGCTCGTCATTTTTTTTAAGTTGCGCTCCCCCCCATTCACCTGCAAGCCGATTGGGTTGCTGGTGATTCCCTGTTGAAGCAAGATCTTTGGTTCTTCGATATGCCCATTTTCCAACGTGGCGCTTTTGAGTGTCGCATCTTTTACTATAGGCAAAAAGTTGGGGATCTGATCTGAAGACAAGCAACGCCCCTTAAAATTTTTTTTCTTACACACCCCCCCCCTTTTTTTCCGCTTGCTCCTTTTAACTTCTTTCTGAAGAGCTTTTAAGAGGACTTGTTCCTCGGGCGAATTCCCCAGCTTAATTATAGCGTGGTCGGATTCAGTGAGAAACCAGAGATTTTTCTGGCTTGAAGTTTTCTCCTCACCATCCAGATCAATTGGATTATTACCGGTTTGCCCCGCCAATTCTAGGCTATTTCCGCCAGAAATGGTTTTGTTTTGATTGAGATCCCTCTGCATAGCTCCAAGATGTACCTGAAAGCTCAGGCACCCTAAAAGCCCCACTATCATAAATGTCTTGTAATTGAAATGAGCTTGCATCGTTATTTCCTTTATTGCAAAAGCATGTTCAGAGCGCATCGTGCGCCACTCCCGCCTAAATTTTACATCAAAATAAAAGTGTTATTTAATAATTATAATAAAAATATAAAAACATTGCAAGTCAGCAAGCCTGCCTAAATTCAGAAAGTTTTTGGAGTTTTTAACATGCTAAAGGCTCTGGAAGCGGCCTGAATCATAATAACGGCTCTTAGGCCATGTGCCCCGTAAAAAAAACGCGCGCCCGCGCTATTTTTGGGTATACTAGTAGGTGAGGAATCTGTTGAGATTTCTATTTGTGCGCCATATGGCCTATTTAAGTCTATTTAATTTTCGGGAGACATGTTTCATGAATAGCGAGAAACGTTATGCCGCGTTGTGCCATGCCGGTGATGTGGTGCACGAGATTTTTGGGGCCCATGTAGATCAAATCTATAATGGCGAAAATGGCGATTCATTGGCAATTTTGGATATTTTTGCGACTAAGCCACGCTTAACGGCCAAAGAATTTTCAGAAGAGCTCGAATGGCCTGAAGACGATGTCACTGAATTTTTGGATGAAATGTGCACCGCAGGCATGCTGGCAAAAGCAGCAGCAACGTATGCCGTAACGCCAAAACTACAGAAGCATTTTGACACTTTGGCTGCTAAATCACGCGAAGCGCTTGAAGTTATCTTCAAGGGGCTTTCTGATGCAGACGCAAAGGCATTAGATGCGATTCTTGAAAAAGTAACCGGCAATTGCGAAGCGTTTATGGAAAAGCATCCAGAGCTTTTTGCGATTGAAGACGAGTGTGATTGCGATAATTGTTCATGCTGCGATGACGATGACGACGAAGAAGACGAAGAAGCATAGTACGCGTTAGCGCGAATTGCGATTTTTGATGGGGGCAAGGTACTTTAGGTACCAGCCCCCATTTTTGCGTTTATTGGGCACAAAGTGTGCTCTTTAAACGCTTCCTGAGCTAAAAATTTATTACCTATGAGCTTTGATCATGCAAAAGAATGTATGCCAGCATCTGCTGGTTGGGGGAGCCTTATTGTTTTTTGGTATATTGGATGCCAAATCCGGGCGGCAGCACGCTCGACTTGAACGACAGGCCTCCTCTGTCGCTACGAGAACAACTGCAAAGAACAGACAGGACGAGTTTTCAAAGAGCGCTCGCGACACAAGAAGTGCTGCACCGTCGAACCCGAATGGCACTCCCAAGCGTGTGGCACAAAAAAGTAGTATGGCGAGTGTCATGTTAAAGCAGGAAGCCAAAGCACCTTCGCGCGAGGTTCTATTGGAAAAAAAAATTCATGTATTAATCAATCGCGAGCGAACCCAGCGTGGGCTGGTGCCACTTGTCTGGCATGACCTATTAGCAGACGCCGCGCGAAGCCATAGCCATGACATGGCAAAGCGGGACTACTTTGAGCACAAATCACCCGAGGGGCACGATTTTATGTGGCGATATGCACAGGTGGGGTTTAATGGGGTGATTATCGTCGAACGAGGCAATGTGGTAGAGACGCACTATGGGTCAGAAAACATTTTTCTTGGCTGGGTTGTGCCCGATACTGAAAAATTAGAAGCTGAAGTGCTTGCTGGCTATAACAAGAAGTACTCTGGGGCTTCTGCAGGAACAATAGCAGGCGATGGCTCGTATACTCTTGATGAAATGGCTAAAATTACGGTTGATTGCTGGATGAAAAGTAAAGGGCATCGCACCAATCTCTTACAACCCCATTGGCGCCGCGCAGGGGTTGGGGTGGCAATTGCACCCGATGGCAAGATTCTGGCGACCCAAAACTTTTGCTAAAAGCCAAGCCTCGTTTTTTACCCGGTTACTTTAACAACTCGAGTGGCACGTAGACGTTGGTGGGTTTGTTTGGGATGTAGTTTTTGGAGCTCTTGATTGGCAACAAATTGCCGGTTAAACCGGCCTGAATGACCGTCTCTTTGGTCACCACTTCGCCTTCGCGCCAGGGCTCGACGGTTATCTCATCACTCGTGTAGTCGACAAAATAGACCGGTACCAGCAATAGGCCCAATTTCTCTAGGGCCTTGACCCGATGGTGTCCATCAAGAATAACCCGCGTATTGCGGTCGACCGTAACCGGGTGGGGAACGTACCCGTTGAGCGTCATGATGGTTGCCAGCTCTTGTACATGAGCTTCATCGACCTGTTCATGAGGCTTAAGCGTATAGTTATGCACGAGAACAATACGGCTGTCAGGCTCATAAAGCGTGGGCAACTCAAGCGTTACCAGAGTTGCGGGTATGCAGGCGACAGCTATCAAAAGGGCTTTGAGAAATAACTTTTTCACCGATTAGCTCCTGGTTTTGCCGAGCATTAACGATATGCGTAACGGTCTAGATTAACCACGGTTTAGCAAAAAAGACAAGTAGATACAAATGCACATCTGGGCTTTGGAACTTTGTAGGGGTTAGCACATGCCGTCCATGCAGACACACTGATTTCAATAAAGGTGCACTTTTTGAAATAGCAAGACGTGTAACTAGACGAGACAACCTGTGCGTATTACTCAAACATTTTGGTATTCAGGTACTTGTCGCCTCGATCGGGAAAGACTGTCACGATAACGCCGCGATCAAGCTCTTTGCTCAACTCCAGCGCTCCCCAAAGCGCTGCGCCTGAAGACATACCAACAGAAACGCCCTCTTTGGTAAACAGTTCTCGTGCCAACGCAAACGCTTTTGCATCATCTTCAAGCATAAGTGTACGATCCAGTGCACTTTTGGTAAAAATAGGCGGGTTATACGCCGTCATATTGCGCAACCCCTGAATTGTTGACCCAGGGCGTGGTTCAATGCCAATCACCTGAATGGCTTTATCGTGCTCTTTGAACAGCCTGCCAGCACCCATCAAGGTGCCGCCGGTTCCCATCCCAGCAACAAAATGGGTAATTCCCGGCGCATCGCGTAAAATCTCAGGTCCTGTTGTTTCATAATGCGCAAGCACGTTGGCCCGGTTCTCGAACTGGTCAAGCATGACGTATTTCTCAGGATTCTCTTTCACGAGCTTGCGTGCAACTTCGATCGCATAATTGGTGCCCCCAGCACCATCGGTCAGCATGATATCTGCACCATAGGCTTTCAAGAGTTTCCGGCGTTCGATGCTCACGCTTTCGGGCATCACAGCCATAAACCTATAACCCATAAGGCTAGAAAGCATAGCAAGCGCAATTCCCGCGTTACCACTGGTTGCTTCCATGATAATCCTATCCGGCCGCAAGAGCCCCCGCCGCTCAGCATCCCGCATCATGTAGAGTGCAATACGGTCTTTGACTGACCCGCAGGGGTTATTTCCCTCGAGTTTTGCTAAAATAGTAACATTTGGATTTGGCGAATAGCGCGACAGTTTTACCAGCGGCGTATTCCCAATGGTTTCTAAAATAGTTTTGTGGCTCATGACATAACTCCCTGTATAGCTCCCTTGCGGGGCAGGCTGGACGTTCCGGTTACCGTAACATTTGTAATGGTATATTGAGTCCTGTAGGCCGATCAGGAATGTTGTGCCGCGATGTTTTGACGTTTAAAATGTCCCCCGAAATGCCGGCACACATAACCGTCTCTTTGGTAACCTCTTCGCCATCACGCCAGGCTGCAACCTGGATACAATTATTGTTATAGTCGACAAAGACACACCGGTATGCGCACCAACCCCAGTTTTTTGAGCGCATTAAAGCGGTGATGGCCATCGAGAATAATCAGCGTCCGCTTATCGACAATAATCGGATCGCGCACACACCCATCCTGGGCAATCTGACAAACTAACTCCTCAACATGCCGGTCATTGATCTTTTCATGCTGCCGAAGCAGCCCATGCTCAAGCAGACAGATATTGTATACCATAAACCTCCCCCTTGGGGTAAAGGGTTAACCCAACTTTCATCTTTAGGGTACATTTTTTATTGCCAAGAAGTCAATTTTAATTTATACAAATGCGTATAAAGCCAGAACGGCTGGCGACTTACCAGATCGATGCTTGATTTTTTTTGAAAAAACAATATAATAAAATAGCAAATAATACAATGACACCCTGAGTAGCCATACGCAACTATAATGTACCTATAAAGTGAGAGAATTTTATGATAAATAAAAGAGTAAACGGCTTCGCGCTGGGTCTGATTATGGTTTTTATCAGCTCGCCAAACGCATATGGCATGCAAGTATTTGATAACGATGCCTCTGCCGATCTGTTTAATGCTGCACAAAGCGGCGTACTTAAAAAGGCAGAGCTTGCCATTAAAAACCATGCCAACCCAAATGTGTGCGACAAAAATAGTTGGAGCGCCGCACACGAAGCCTGCACACAAAATAATACTAATATCCTAATGTTCTTGGCCGACAATGGGGCATCCCTTGACGTCACGACCAACAAGGGCTTGACGCTCTTCGACGTCGCCTGTGACTCCCCCCGTACCTGCATGGTTACAGCAAGAAAGCACAAGGAATTGGTCCTCTACCTCCTGTCAAAAAAATTAGGGACTCTGCCGCTCCTTACCAATGCACGCTCGATACTCCATTGGGCCTGCGAGAAAGGCTTCATTGAGGTAGTAAAGGTTCTTATAGAAGAAAAAAAAATAGACCTTGAAATAAAAGACGCCAACGGACACACTCCTTTGCAAGTAGCATGCAATTTTCCCCGAATAAGCGAGGCTGTAAAGAAATGGGGACGATGGCCTGGGAAGAAAAAAATTGAACTGGAGCGCATAAACAAAGAAATCGGGGAACTCGTATTCTACTTACTTTTACGGGGCGCCAATTATTCTCTACCACTAGAAAATGGGCACACATTGGTCCATTGGGCTTGCAAGACAGGGCATTTAGAAATCTTAAAGTTTCTATTTGACAAAGGGATGTCTATAACCGAGAAAACCGACAATAACTGGCGTCTAAGCCCTCTCCATATAGCTAGCGGCAAGGGGCGTCTCAACATCCTTAAATTCCTTTTTGAGCAAAAGGACCAACAATGCAACGACATTAACGGACAAGATCAAACGGGAAAAACGCCACTCCATTATGCTGCTATCGAAGGGCGCGCTGATGTAGTGGCTCTTTTATTGTCCAACAAAGCAGATCCCCGATTAAAAGATTCCGACGGGCAAACCCCGTACGACCGTGCCGTCTTTCGCGGCAATCTTGAGGCCTTCAAGAACTTCTTGACGGTGATGTCCGCACAACGAAAAAAAGGAACAGAGTTTGTTCTTTCCGAATGCAAGACGCCGGTTGACCTCGAGACCTTTGCACCCGGGTATGCGCGCATTAAGAAGCTGTTGCTGTCAGCCAATACCACCATGTAACGAATGAGAGGCCCCGTACTCATGCAAGCTCCAACAGTCTTAATCTGGGATGTAAGCGGAACACTCTATTCGCACGACGCTGACTATTATCAACTTGATTATCGCACTGTCGCTGCCGTCATAGCCGAATTGGATATAATGCCCTTTGAGCAGGCTCTAGCAGAGGCTGAAAAATCTAAACACGAGCGTGGCTCGACCTATGCCGTGTTTCTTGAAAAATATGGCGTCGACTTTGCGACACTTGACACCCGCTTTTGTGAAAAACTTCTCAAAGACCCGCTTTTTGCGTGCCCGTGGCGCCTGGTTCATGATGCGTTTGCTAAGCTGCCAGAGTCAATAACTAACGTAATTTTATCCCATGGGAAAGAACCGTGGGTCCGCGCCGTAATAACAAAAATCGGGCTTGGACATTTTTTTGCCCCGGAACACATTTTTAGTGCCAGCGACCCTGCTTTGCGCAAAAACCAGAGCACGAAACCATTTTTGATTATTTGCCAGGCACTTGGAGTTGAGCCGAGCGCGTGCACCATGATTGACGATAGCCCAGAAAATCTGGTATTCCCAAAAAAATTGGGCATGAAGACGGTTTTAATAACCGGGCAAAACCTCTTTGCCGAAAAAGCTCCAGACGCCAACTGGATTGATGAGCGATACCCAACGATTCTCGAGTTTTTGCGCCAAATATAAGCGCGCTCGCACGTTTTTCAGCAACCTCTTGCGCGTGCCCTCGCGCCTGAGCTAAAGTTGGTATTGTCAGGATATCCACAAGCTCACACGGGAGTTTCACGTGCTTTACACCACTAAATGTTTATTGCTGATTGGTTTTATGGCCACGTTTCGCGCCCTTAAATTTTTGGTGCTCGTTGGCTGTATTGTTGGGTGCATTCTCTGGTGCAGCAACCTGCTTCCAAAAACTGTTGCATTCGTGGGAGCCAAGGGGCCCAATGGCATGCGCGTACTCCTGATGACCAAACGAACCTGGAACAAACTACATCCCTTTTATACCGGCAAGGGAATTGCTGAGATAAAAAATCTAATCACCACGCAAACCGGTGGTCTACTTGATGCAAAAATACTGGGCGAGCCCGTAATCACTGGCAAAAAGTCCGGCATGACTATTCTGTTGTTCGAAGTGCCATTTTTACCCCTGCAAAAACTGTACGCTGCTCTGAAAGCAAAATGCGTTGAACGCGGGCGTGAGTTTGTCTGGATAACGGCAGGCGACCTAAAAAACGGGCGTATCCCCTGTGGGGCTGCCCAAAAAAACGTACCCATCTTCGCCGCAAGGATGATGTCGGGCGAGGTGCGTGACTGGCTCGAGTCAAGAACAAAATAACCAGAATTAAGAATTACCTGGAGCGGGGGTACCCCTCAGGCTACACTTTATGCAATACTACGCGCGCAATGGTGGCACCAAACTCCGTTGCTGCCATAGGGCCATTAGCCGTGATAATTTTCTCATGCCGAACAACCGGATGGCCACGTAAGTAGGTTGCGCCATATTGCTTGGTCAGTGGAGCCAGGGGTATCGAAGGGTCTTCGTCCCAGCCAGTCATGGCAACATTTTTCATGACGCCCGCTTTCAGTAAAATACGCGGGGAGATGCAGATTGCGCCAAAGGGCAACTTGGCCGTTTCAGCGTCTTTAATTTTTTTATACACCTGGGTGTTATCAAGGTGCTCGAGGGCCCCGGGGCCACCAATAATAAAAAATCCCTTACAATCAGCAACATGAAAATGCTCAAGCGTGTTGTCGACTGGTACGGTACTGCCATCAGTGGCAGTTGCACTCCCGTGATTATTACTAAGAGTTATGACATGTATCCCGTGCGCTTCAAGAGCAGTACGGGTGGCATGATATTCAGTGGGCTGAAAACCCGTATGCGATATCACAAGAGCAACATGAACTGTTTTCATGAACATATACTCCATAAGGGGGTTATGAACAAAATGTAGACCATTAGTAGCATATTTTCGGCGTACTGTCACTCTTTTTTTGCAGTGCAGTTGGTGCTTGTGGTAGTACTGGATTTTTTGTTGGCAATAACACCGTGCGCTTTGGGAAAAAGTGCGCCAAAAAGCACTTTCTGGGAATTTCTCCACAGGTATGGTACTCTGAGCAGGCAATATATTGGCAGGTTCTTAGAAGATGCCATTTTTTTTGGGTGGGGGGAATTTATGTTTAAGAAAATTTTTGGCGGTTTATGCGTGCTTGCATTCTTGCTATGCGTTTTGCTGGTGCAGGCATCATATGGGGATATAATCAATCTGTTTATTCCCTGTGCGGCCATTTTGGGAACAATTGGCTTGATGATAGTGGATTTACCACGATTTCAGATCAGAGGCCTTGCACCGGTAGCACATGATTCTAAGCTCTATGCAAACGTACAAGAACTTTATCATGACGTCACTGGTACACCAGGCGAATTAACGGTCCTTGAAGATCCTGCGGGGCAATTTGGCTACAAGGCAGTTGTCTACAATGGAAAAAACTACTTACTGGTCAATAAAAATAACTGCAAAGCAAACGCAGCACTGTTGTTGCATGCCCAACGCATCGCTCCTGTCGCTTTGGAGCAAGAGATTGCCACTGCGGGCCAAGGAGAATCTACCCTTGAGCAGTATTCGATCTGTATCCAATGTGCGCATATTGCGCTGCGTAATCCCCAGCGTTTTGTGCACGCTGACATTATCATCGCGACACTTGAGGTCGCTGCGTATGCGGCAATTTTCGCTATCGTCAACCTGATAGCTGGTCAATTTGGGGTATGGCCACGCATAGGCATGGCACTGCTTGGATATGTCATTGCTGAGCTAGAAATTGAAGCACTCGCTGGACGCTTGATACACCGACCTGCTACGCGGGCAGCTTTGCAAATGACCCTTGAATATGCGCATCAAAAAGAGCGTCTTGCCGTATGGGCCAATGTTATGATTACATTTTTCAAGCCCTTCGATGGCCCAAAGCCCTTTTCCGCACAATTGGAAAACTCAAAAGCCCTTGCCACCTCTCTCCCAGCTCATGAATTAATTGATTTGATCGAAGCATTTGTGAAGTCGCACTCATAAAGCTATTATTCTTGGCAACCCAAACCATCACATGCTCTCTACATACGTTACGGGCATGATATAATGGGGCATGTCATCGTCCCCTAGTTTGTTGCCTCGCGAGGCTTTTATGGTTTATTTGTGCATAAAGCGTATCATTCTTCCCGTGTCTTTCCTGCTCATAAGTGGTGGAGCCGCACGCTCGCTGTTCGCGGGACAAGAAATTGTTAACTACAACGACCAACGGGATTGGCCTTCTGCAAAGGCTATCTTCCAAAAAAACAGAGGCTGCTATTTCCCTCACGATATACAGAAGCCTTTCAAGAAAGCTCATGGGTACCTACAAGACCCCCAATTCCAAACAAAAGTCATACGCGTTGACGGGGTAAGTGTCGGGTTTATCAATTATATTTGCTGTAACGTGCCCGACACAGGCTTGATGGGCTTCATACATTTATTGGGCATCGATGCAGCGTATCGACGCAAGCGTTATGGACAGGCACTACTGGCATATGCAATAAATGACTTACGCAAACAAGCAGTCTTGTACATCCAACTATTTGCCAAAAAAAACAATCCTATTGCCAGCGCCTTCTATAAAAAAATGGGTTTTAGTGAGAGCTTTTTTAGTAGCGACGAAATGCTGTATCATCTTGATTGTGTAAAAGTATAGCCGGTCCCTGCACATGTGCTGACGAATTTTCCCTGACGCGTATACTGTACCCTGTGCTAGGGTAGCTTTTGTAGGCACAGCCTACAGATTCTTTTTTGTTTACTAGAAGGAGAATGCGACTATGAATAGGTTTTTTGTCTGGTACATGCTTGGGATGCTCTGCTTGGCGAGCGCAACGCCTGCTATAGCAAGCAATAATACCAACCCCGGTGGGAACATAAAAGGAGCTGCCCTTTTAAAATTCCCCCCATGGATCCTGGCTCTTTTCGGTCGCCCCCACCAGAAATCCAATACACCCGTTAATAACGGAGACTTTAAGCCTCTCAAGCGGTGCAGCACCAATATCGGTCCAAAGGTCCTGGCAGCTTTAGTAAGAAAACAGGAGATTTAATTATGAAATGGCTTGTCCCCAATCTTATGGTGACTGACGTTGCACAGACGATTGCGTTTTATCGTGACGTCTTGGGTTTTGAAGTTTTTGGGAAGTTTCCCGAAGCCGGCACCCCCTTTTGGGCAATGCTCAAGCGCGGCGCCGCAGAGCTCATGGTACAAGAAAAGCAAAACATGACCGGCGAATTTGCCCTTGGTGCCATTCCAGGGCTTGGCGGCTCATTTGGGCTCTACATGTCCGTACCGGACTTTGAGGCATTTTACGAGTCAGTAAAAAATCAGGTGACTATTGTCGAACAACCGCACCTGACATTTTATGGCGCCCAGCGCTTCGCCATTCGCGATTGCAACGGATATCTTCTGGTCTTCCAGAACAAGTAAGTATGGGTAAGGTTATGCGAAGATTGCTTCTTGCCCTTTTGTTGGCTATTTTGAGCTTAGCAAATGCTATCTGTGCGAAAGGGCAAAGCATGATTTTTGTTGTCCAGAAACATCAAGCAACACACTTACACTATGACTTTCGTCTTGAAATCGATGGGGTACTTAAATCGTGGGCAGTGCCCAAGGGCCCCTCGACCACGCCTAAAGAAAAACGCTTGGCCGTCTTGGTCGAAGACCACCCACTCTCGTACGCCACTTTTGAGGGCATTATTCCTGAAGGCTATGGTGCAGGAACAGTAGAAATCTGGGATTCAGGTACATTCGAAAATCGAACTGAAAAGAACGGCGTTCCGGTGCAGCTCGCCGAGGCTTTTAAGAACGGGCATATTCACATACGCCTCTCAGGAAGACGCCTAAGCGGCGACTATGTCTTGATGCGTTTTAAGGGCGATAAAAACTGGCTTTTGACTAAAGTCTTGAATGCGCCATAATCGATCCGAACGGCACAATGATTCTTTTCGGTAGCCCGAGTAATGAGAGTGCGCTATACTAGTACCACGTATTATCAAACCTAAGATCGAGAACATACAAGCAGAATTGACATAGCGATATTTTTTGATACGATAAGTGTCAGCGTTTTCTTATATTAAATACTCTTACTTCGAGGTTTTTATGAACAAGTTCTTTTTATCTCTTTTGTTTTGCGGTGTTGCAGCGGTTACAGTAACGGCCTATGGCGAGCAAGGACAGCAGCCAGATGTCTTCTATTTGAAGAATGGCGAGAAAATGACCGGCAGTCTTTTTGATCTCTACAATCCAGCTCTTAAGAAGCTGTGCTTGGAGCAAACAGAAACGAAACACCTCTGCGCAAAATTGCTTGCCTTGGCAAAATTGGCCAACGCAAACCTTACCGACGCTGACCGCGCTGCATTGCGCGAAGCTGGCCTTCTTGATACTACGACAGATACCTTGAAGCCTGAAGTAGCAACTTTGGTAAAAGCATCGCTCGTTGAAGACGAAAAAACGGGCGTATCCTACACCAACCCAGTACAACAAAAGCTTGCGTAGTCTTAAGCACGCATCTCGTGGCAGCAGTCATAGTATTCTAAATACGGCTGTTACAGAAGCATAGTTTTGTGCCCCCAATAAGGGTTGGGGGCTTTTTTACGAATCGTTACCGGAGACTTTGATGAATAAGCTATTCTCTTTCTTTATGTTGTGTAGCGTTGCTGCAATTGCTGTACATGTGCATGGCGTTGAAAATAAACGGCCCGATGTTGTGTTGGTTACCGGTGAAAAAATTACAGCAGCCAGCTTTGATCGCTATCTCCCCGCAGTTGAACAGCTGTGCCAAAAAGACCCTAAAAACCCGCTGTGTTTGAAGTTGCTTGCCTTGGCAAAATTAGCCAATGTAGCTATGTCAGACGCTGATCGTGAGGCAAATCTTTCAGACGCTGACCGTGTGGCACTTTTTAGAGTGGGACTTACGGGCACTTTGAAACCTGAAATAGCAGCCCTGTTGAAAGCCTCGCTCGTCGAAGACCCGAAAACTGGTTTATCCTACCGATACCCAGCCAAGACAACAGTACCCTTTAATTGGAAATAGTAACAGCTTTGGGCCCCCGCTAAACATGCCGGGGACTTTTCTGGCGAAGTGCCGCTTTATGGGATTTACTCTATTCTTGGAGACTTTATGAATAAATTACTTCTAACACTTCTGCTCGCAAGCATTGCAGGCGTTAGCGGGAACACCTATTGCGAGGTAGAGCAAGGCCCAACAACGGTTCTTTTGAATACCGGCGAAACGGTTGACAAAGAGTGGTTTGACCAACTCCATCCATTTTTCGAGAAGTTGTGCAAAGAGCAACCTAAAAACAACGCCCTCTGCGCAAAGCTTCTTGCCTTGGCAAAGGGGGTACGTTTTTCAAGTACTGAATGCGCGGCGCTACTTGAAGCAGGAGCTAATAACCCCGCTATAAAGAGATCAGTAGAAACGGGAAAGCCTTGGAATACTTCTGCATGGTTGCATGATCCAGGAGCAAAAATCACAATAGCGTCGCTCATAGAAACTGAAAATGGCGCGGTATACCGCAACCCTGTACTGCCACCATCTGGCGTATAACCTGGATATTTTATGAATAAATTGAGCGCAACACTTCTATTCGCAAGTTTTACAGGCTTTAGCATAAACATGCATTGTGTGGAAGATCCAAAGCCTGGCGTTCTTTTGAATACTGGGGCTACCGTGGATGCCCAGGACTTTGACTTCTACAGCCCCATAATTGCAGAGATCTGCAAAGAAGAGACTGCGCAAAAGCCACTCTGTTCGATATTGCTTGCCATGGCAAAAGGAGCAGCGGTAAAACTTGATGATGATGACCTTGAGGCGTTGGGCCGCACAGGGCTTCTTAACGACAAAGACCAACTCAATCCTGGGGTTGCGCCGCTCGCGCAAGCTTCGCTCAAAGAGAAAGAACCACAGGGAACATACGAGGCTTTGTGCGCATGGATTTGGGGGAAACAACTGGAATACTGTGATCCTGTAAGAAAGCCTGCAGGCACCCAGGGCGCAGGAAAACCGTGTGGGTAAATGTACGCGCCTGATATCTGAGAATATCTACCTCTGGGAGATTTTATGAATAAATTTGTTATAACAACACTTCTGCTCGCAGGTTTTGCGGGTTTTACCGTAAATGCGTATGGCTGGTTTGGCGAGGCGCCCAAACAACCGCCAATTCCCACTACTGTTCAGAACGAAAGCACGCTGGTCACGGGTAGAAAAATCGACAAAACTGTTTTGGCTTTTTACAGCCCCATTATTAAGGACATGTGTTCAGAGGACCCTGATTCAAAAGAAACCTGTCGTGCTTTAGTTCGCTTAGCATGTCGTGCTCGCTCAATAGACGCCAACGGGCCTGGTGCGATGGTACATCCCGACGATCCTACCTATGAAATATTATTAAAGGCGAAGCTCATCTATTCTGATGGGTGCCTAAGGCCAGAGGTTGAGTCGATTATTCGGGCATCGTTTCTTTTTACCCCTGCGGGCCTCAGGGCCTCAGGAGATCATTCCCTCGGATTGCGGTATACAGACCCAATAGGCAAAAAGTAGCTGGAGACTTTATGAATAAATTAGCCATAGTTCTTCTATTCGCAGGTTTTACAGGCAATGCAACAAGCATGTCCGGTGATTTTCCAGGGGAAAAAACGCTGGTCACGGGCGCGAAAATTGACGAGACTCTTTTGGCGCTTTACAGCCCTATTATGAAGAAAATGTGCGAAGAGAACGCTGAGGCAAAAGATGAGTGCCAGGCACTTGTTCGCTTGGCGTACAATTTTCGAATGAGTATAGATCCCACGGACAAATCGTATCATACACTGCTGGAAGCAAAACTTATCTATTCTGATGGCAATCTGAGACCTGAGATTCAGCCACTTGCACGGGCATCATTTATTTTTAATCCTTGGCTGGTTCATCTTTTCGAGGATCACCAGCCAATTGATTTACACTACAGAAACCCCGTAAACACTAAATAGTTTTTGGAGACTTTATGAATAAATTAAACGCGACCCTGTGGCTCTGTTTTTTTGCAGGGGTTGTGGGAAGTTTGTATGGCATGCAAGGCCAGCCGCCATCGAGCTTTTCGAGCGAAAAAACGCTGCGAGACGGGGCTAAAATTGATGGAAATGTTTTTGATTTCTATAACCCCATTCTTGAGAAAATGTGCAAAGAACAGCCAAAAAACAAACCAGAATGCAAGATGTTACTGTTTATGGCCAGGGCGGCTTTTAATGGCAGTGGCACTACAATTGTAGCTGGCGGCGAAGCATATAAAACATTATATAAGGCAGGGCTTGTACATTCAGGTGGAGCCCTAAAACCAGAAATTTGCGCGCTTGTTCTATCATCGTTTACAGAGCAGTTGAATACGTGGCAAAAGGGAAAATCATCAAAAGAGCTTTACGATAATCCGTACGAATTAATCTACGCCAACCCACTAAAAGGCCCTGTAACAACCTGTGCCCCAAAAGATACCAACCACTGGCAACCGATACTCGTCTGGAGATTTTATGAATAAATTAGTCACAGCTCTCATATTGTGCAGCTTTCTAGGAATTGGGAAAAGTTCTTATGGCGAGCAGCCATGCGAAAAAACACTCTATAACGACGAAAAAATAGATGCGAATCTTTTCGATCTCTATAACCCGATTATTAAAAAAATGTGCGAAGAGAATCCCAACATCAAGCAGGAGTGCCGACAATTATGGAACTTGGCCAGAAGTGCCCGGTCTGGGTTTAATTTCCCCGCAAGAGGACCTGCCCGTGATATATTGTTGCAATCAGGACTACTGTATTCAGATGGAACCCTAAAGCCCGAAGCGTACGCGCTTATTGCGGCATCGTTTGTGATGCATCCACTCAATGGACAATTGAAGCTAGAATCTTTAACCAAGGACGAGCTTCTTGCCGTACCTTGTAAGTTGGTGTACCACAACCCACTAGAGCAACCTGATTGGTCAAACCCCTTTCAAGAGCCTAAAGATGATAAATGGTCGGTAGAACTATAATGTCCAAACAATTGCCCTGGAGATTTTATGAATAAGTTAGTTATAGCTCTAGCGCTCTGTAGCATTGCAAAGATTGCGGGAAGTTCTTGTGACACGCAGGGCCAGCCGCCGCAAATGGATTTGGGCCGGGACGAAAAAATTTTGAATACCGGGGCCCAGGTTGATGGAAGTCTTTTTGATTTCTATAACCCAATTATTGAGAAAATGTGTAAGGAAAATCCAAGCACAAAGGGTGAATGTGATTTATTGGTTCGGATGGCTCATTTTCAGATAAAGGCACACAGCATTTCACGCTTGAACCCAAAGCACCGCCTCTCGAACATGCTTGTTGCATCCAAGTTGCTGTTTTCGGATTGCATACTAAAGCCTGAAGTTGACGAGCTGATTTTGGCATCTTTGGCGGTTCAGCTCAAGGATGATCGAGAACCGATGGTTTTCTTGGATCCCTACGAATTGACCTACACCAACCCATTAAAGCAACCTGCGCAACCATAGCGCTCATGATATTTTATAAAAATTGATACTCGTCTGGAGATCATATGAATATGAATAAGTTAGTTTTCTCTCTTGCTGCGCTCTGTGGCTGTGCAGGGATTGCGGTGAACTCATTTTGCATGCAGGGCTCACAGCCGAATGGTAGTGGCGGCATGAACGGGGGCGAGAAAAGCTTAAAGTGTTACATGCAAACAGACACCAGCGTTTTTGATTTCTACAACCCTATTCTTGAGCAGCTGTGCAAAGAATCCCCCGACACAAAGCCCGAATGTTGGATTTTGTTAAATTTGGCTCGAAGCGTTATAAACCCCCAAGGCCTGCCAAGCACTGGCAATGTGCTGAGCATGGATGCCTGCAACCCACTGTACCACAAGCTGCTTGCGGCAAAACTTTTGCATTCTAATGGCACACTCAAACCGGAGATCGTCCCGCTTGTCCTGTCGTCATTTTCGTTACAGAAAACAACTGGGTGGTTTTATGATGGCCCCTGGGAATTGAAATACAAGAGCCCCCTCACATAGATGAACCTAAATTGACATCGCGTCGTTTCTTGGCATATTGAAATTTGTTGTTTTATTTTTTTATAAGCTCGTATAGAGGAGTTTTTATGAATAAGTTAGTTACGTCACTTTTATTCTGTGGTTTTGTTGGCTGTGCGGCAAGCTCATATGGCAGTCCTGCTGCGGTAGACTTGAACACTGGCACGACTATAAGCGTCGATTCTTTTAATCGTTATATTGGCTACCTCACCAGCGAATGTAAAGAAAATCCCAACCAGCACCCACTGTGCGCGCAATGGCTCGCTATGGCAAAAATGGCCAGTGCAAATCATGGGAATGCCGCGGCCCTTGCTGGATACAAAGATCCACGGACCGTTGATGAAGACGATGCACTCGACCCTGAGTTTGCAGAACTGGTAAAAGCTTCCCTCAAAGAAAAAGAACCTCAGGATTATTATGAAGCTGTAAATGCATTTTTTTATGGAAAATCGCTGGAATTCGTTAATCCATTAGCTCAATCAACGAGCAACCCGGGCGCCGGAAAACCTCGCTGGTAAAGTTAGGAACTGGACTGGCCGGGGATAAAGCTACCGTTTTTTGGAGATTTTATGAATAAGCTAATTGGAGCTCTGGTACTTTGCAGCATTGCATGGATTGTGGGAAATTCATATGGCATGCAGAGTGGGCAGGAAACTACGCTTCCCAAAAATCCCTCGATGGTTAAAGTGCATGCGGGGGTCGTTGATAAAAACGTTTTTGGCGCGGTTGATCCCCTGGTACGTTTTTATTGCGACAAAGAGCACGGGGGCAATCCCTTGCAGTGCCTTATCCTTGCTGCGTTGCTCGGAAGGTACTGCCAAGCAACTACGAATCCGGCGTCACCAGAGCCAGATCTGTGCAAGATTCTGCGATCATCGTTTAACGAGGCAAGCGAGGGAATCGAATACGACAACCCTCTGACTTGTGAAAAGCCTCTCCAACCTAAGCCCGACTCCAACACCCTAGCCATCCGGCTCTAGGCAGGTAATCGAACAAAAAACCCCCGATATTTTGGGGTTTTTTGTTTAGTTGACCAGACGGTCTGGTTTTTGGCATACTACCAGTTGCTGTTTTGCGAGGGTCCCTATCTCTTGGAGATTTTATGAACAACGTAGCGAGAGTTCTTCTGTTCTGTGGCATTACCATAGGTACGATACAGGGGTATGCTGTTGAAAATTCGCAGCTACCCGATGGTCGTCCGGGCATAGGCGAAAATATGTTAAATACGGGCATTCTAATGGACGAATACCTTTTTAACTACTACAACCCGATTATTAAGAAACTGTGCGAAGATTTCCCAGACGAAAAAAATGAGTGCAAATTGCTGTTTATGCTTGCTAGAAACGTTCAACATGGGGTTTACGTTCCAAAAGATAAGATCGCACCAGCCGGGGCAATACTGTTAAAGGCAAAACTCGTGTACTCTGATGGCACAATCAAACCTGAAATTCGCGAGATTGTTCTTGCAGCTCTTGAGCAGCGGAAACTAGCATCGTTCGATAATATCTTCTACTTAAAATATCACGATCCATTATGGCGGGCTCATTGACTTTGGGCTTTTTTTTGGCATTATAAAACCTGATGTTAATGGTATTAATGCTCTAAAATAAAGGGTTTTTTGTGAATAAATTATTCTCGTCACTTGTCCTGTGCAGCGCTGTTGGTATTGCAATAAGCTTATGTGGCAGTCCTGCCCAAGTAACTTTGAATACCGGCGCTACCATAGATATTGATGCATTCAATTTTTATGCCCCAATTATCGAGGGACTATGCAGAGACAACCCAAATTCAGAAATCTGCAGGAAACTCGCTATTATGACCCAGTGGCGAAACACCAGAATTTACGGCGAGGATCACGACACATTGACCAACTTGGGAGTGCTTGATGGCAGCGGCCACCTCAAACCTGCCTGTGCATTGCTGGTGCAAGCATCGCTCAAAGAGCAGGGACTTAAATATTATGACCCCCGGGGACACCACAACGGGCCCGCTAACAGCGCGCCTGCAGGAAATATGGGCACTGGCAAACCTTGGTAAACAAGCTTCTGTAAGTTTTGCTACAAACAACATAGCTTTAGGCCCCCGATTTTGTCGGGGGTTTTATTGCGACTTGGCACAATAACTATTTTCCAGCATACTTGAGCTTGCTTGTTGTTGTTATAATAAATTCTCTAACTGGAGGCTTTATGAATAAGTTCTTTTTCTCTCTTCTGCTCTGTGGTATTGCAACAGTTGCAGCAAATGCATATGGCGAAGGCCACCAACGCCCGGACGTTCTCTTGAACACGGGCGAGAAGATTTCTGCTGAATTTTTCGACTTACACAACCCAATAATCAAGAAACTGTGCGAAAAAAATCCAAGTATGATGCTCGCCTGTCATGCCTTTGTGGATTATGCAGAGCTATTTCAATCGCGACTCCAAGCAGTAAAAACAGAAGAAGAACGGAAAGCGGCACTCAATGAACTGCGCGAGTATGGAATGACTGATGAACAAATTAGAAAAAATATTGAATTTGCAGCCCTTATTCGCGCCTCGTTTGAAGACACCCCAAAGGGAATCGCCTACCATGATCCAATAAAACCGGTCTCGGCTACTTCAGCACAGGCAGCAACAAAATAAGTTTTCTGGAACAAAAAAGCCCCCGACCAAATCGGGGGCTTTGCTGCAACTTGGCGCAAAACCTGTTTTTCAGTATACTTGAACCTGACTATTATTATCATGATAAATTCTCTAATTGGAGGTTTTATGAATAAGTTATTTTTCTCCCTTTTGCTCTGTGGCGTTACAGCAATTACAATAAACACCTATAGCGAGCAAGGCCAGCGGCCAGAGGTCATCTACTACTATTTTTTGAATAACGGCAACACCGTTGGCCAAACTACATATGACCATTACAATCCAATACTTGAGCAGCTGTGCTCCCCAGACCCAAACGCAAACCCTCTTTGCGCCAAATTGCTAGCGCTGGCAGAGTGGCCTGGGACACGTCTTGACCCTGAAGCCATAGTTAAATTACGCAAGTTGGGTCTGATCGATTCGTGTGGCGACATACGAGGGTATGAGGGTGGAAGACAACTCATAAGAGCCTCTCTAAAAGAAAAAGAACCAAACGGCATTTCTGAAACAGTATCGGCATGGCTGTATGGCAAAAAACTGGAATATTGCAATCCCCTTAAACCATCTACAAAGTAGGGCGGGGTTTTATGAATAAGCTAGTTACAGCTCTCATGCTCTGTTGTTTTGCAGGGCTTATGGGAAGCTCATATGGCATGCAGGAAGCAATGGACAAGTTGGTCAGACAGAAAGAAATAGCTGCGCAGGCGTTCAATTCCGTGGTGCATGTACATGAAGGATCGGTGAACGCAGCTCTTTTTGCAGCCCTTAACGCCGATCTTCAGACTGCATGCAGCGATAACAAAGAACAGACAAGCGACTGCCTTGAGCTCATAGCCCTCATGCAGAAGGTGTGTGAAGCACAAAAGCGCGAGACGACACAGTTCGTCCGTGAAGCAAGAGGTGATGCATGTAAGATTTTTAACTCATCGTTTATCGAACAAAACGGACAACTAAACTATCGGGATCCACTCGTGGATAACGTTATTGAGGCGAAGCCATTTGAAGCGCAACGCATACGAGGTTTTTGAACTCCCCGCCATGGCTAATTATCTAGGCGCCTGATACGGCCCACTGGTTTGTTATTATTTATGATATTAAACGCTCTTAATGGAGGCTTTATGAATAAGCTAGTCACAGTTCTTTTACTCGTCTCTCTTACAGGGGTTGCCATGCATGGGTTCGCCATGCAAACTGGAAATAGTACGCCAGGCAGCACCGGACAAAATCCCCCAACGGTCGTTGTACAAAAACAAACTGAACAAAGCCAACCTACAGCCATTGTACAAAAAGAAGCTGACCAGTTGCCGCCTATGGTTGAATTACGGAACGGGAGTGAGGTTAAACGCGATCTTTTGGCCGAATTGCTACCCTTCATGCATTTCCACTGCAAAGACACCGAGAAAGACGATACCAATTGCCAGATTTTGCATGATCTCATGAGAGACTACTGCCAAGACCCAGAAACCCTCAATTCACAACATCGCGAGCTTTGCAGTATCTATTACTCATCATTTAGAGGCCACACTGACGGGCACATAAACTATCAATCTCCACGCGCTTTCTAGGTCACCCCAGGCCATGCCTGTACGCTCGTAACTTTAAGCCCCCGGTTGTATCGGGGGCTTTTTTCTAGGTTGATAAACCCCCCGAATTGTTTTACGGTTGGTTCTGACGGAGAGGGCAGAATTTGTGCGGGAAAAAGGGCGTATATGCATGTTACCAGTGTAACCGTAGCCACCATGCTTGGATTTGCGTGTGGCGCATTGTCAGTGTTGGGAATAGTCTTGCTGTGGCGGACGCCGCAGGCAGCACACAAAAACTATTTTTTTAAAGATTCTTCTTTTGAATTCCAGTTTCTCCGCACCCTGGGACGGGCACCGTACCAGATGGCTGATATTGGTGAATGCCTCCAGGCAGCACGCACTATCAGCGAGGGAAACTTTGAGAGTTGGTACGCCAGTTGGTATGCCTTAGCAGAGCGTGTTTATACTGACGCAGAATCGTCATACGCTCAAGAGCACTACCAGAGTGCGTTAACAGCCTATCTACGAGCAAGCAATTATTATCGCGCGGCAGAGTTTTATCTGCACGGCAACCCGCAAGACACGCGCATTCTCGAGGCTTATAAAAAGAGCCGGGACTGTTTTTTGAACGTTACAAAACTTTCTAACCCAAAAATCGAAGTAGTTAAAATCCCCTACGAGAAGACGTTTTTACCGGGGTATTTTTATCGTGCCCCCGGCGTAACAGGCTCTCAGGACAAACGCCCTCTCGTTATCATCCAAACCGGTTTTGACGGAACGCAAGAAGAGCTCTACCCCTACGCGCAAGAGGCACTCAAGCGGGGGTTTAACGCCCTAACGTTCGAAGGCCCGGGGCAAGGGGGCGTATTGCGCGAACAGCACCTCCCGTTCAGGGCTGATTGGGAACAGGTGATTACGCCCGTGCTCGACTATGCGCTAACTCGTCCAGAAGTCGATGCAACGCGCGTTGCCTTGTACGGCCTGAGCCTTGGCGGCTATTTGGCCCCCCGCGGCGCAAGCAAAGACCACCGTGTAAAAGCCCTGATTGCCAACAGCGGCATCTACGACCTCTCTGAAGTTATTATCAAGAACTTCCCCGGAATAAACTCTCGCGAGCAATTTGTACAATTTGTAAATGCACATCCTGATGCCTGTAACGCAGCGCTCAGGGCGGCCATGAAAAAGAATATCCAGTTACGATGGACCATCGAACACGGCATGTACGCTTTTGCAGCACCAACACCACGAGATTTTCTCCTGAAATATCAAGAGTTTTCGCTCCAGGGCCTGATCAATACGATTGTATGCCCGACACTCGTTTGTGTTTCTGAATACGAAACGCCAGGGCTTGAAGACCAAGCAAAGCGCTTTTATGATTTCCTGACGTGTCCCAAAGAGTATATCTTCTTTACCACCGCCGAGGGGACCGGCGAACATTGCCAGATTACGGGGGTATTGCGCGCCAACCAGCGAGTATTTGACTGGCTTGACGCCCTCTGGGAGCCTACGGCACATTAAGACCCCTTTTATACCGCAAAATTATGGTACCACTCCGGTGCTACCGGTGGCTTTTGGTCGAGCATAACGCGCCATTTTTCATCAGTAAGTCGATCAGCCATAGAATGCTTAAATTCATAGTAGGTCAGCACGGGCCCAACGCCGAGTTGCATGGTACCATCAGGCAGCCGATAGGCAACTAAAAGCCAGGCGATATTCCCCGTTGCCTCTTCGAGCACCCGCCCACTGTTGCTGTCAGTATGCACGTCAGCCACAATGCTCGTTTTTTGCGCTTTTAATTCAATGCCTGCAACCAACGGCTTTAGGTTCGTGGCAATATCATCTATAAATGCATACTGTTCTTCAGTCAGCTCTTCACCGATAATTTCTTGCGCGGCAATCGTTGCAAGCATCTCCAGCACATTGCTCATCTGCTCAAGCCGATGCTCGCTGGTTTCGTCCAATAGATCGTGTTTTTCAAGACCATCGTACAAGAGCGTGACGACAGTGCCAAGTCGCTGGTAAAATTCGACTACCGGCTCAACAAAACCCCGCTCAACGGGCTGATTTTCTCGCCCAAAATCCGGTGCTGCCGATTTTGTAAGCGTGTAGCTCTGTTTTGCATACAAAATGGTATCGTGGCGCAGCTGTGCCCACGAGGCGAGCGCACTGGTAAGGCTTTTATCAAGCCATGCTGGTGTCTGCATCCAGGTTGGATATTGAGCGTCGTATGGCCCGAGCAATGGCTGCAACGCGTAGAGCCAGGCCCAATAGAGATTTTTTTCCCACGTGGTTTCAGGAAACACATCAAACTCAGCGCGTAATTTTTTGATTTGGGCAGCGTAGTTTTCGTATGCGTCGTCATGCCCGATCGCAAGCAGCTCCTGTGCTCGGGCAGAGCCAAGCACCGACATAATATCGAGCCCTCTTGGAAAGTCGCGCGAATTTTTCCCTTGGGTAAAGGCCGAACCTGAGCCCTGATATTTCTGTATAGCCGGGAAAACCAGTTGTTGGAAAACATATGAATCAGGCACAAACCGTTGCCCCATAAACCGCCAGCCGGCCGTTGAAGCTAGGCACCGGTCAAGATCCTGCATGCGTGCCGTTTTTGGATCGGCCATGCAGGCACCAGTCCCTCCGTAAATCTGTGGCAGGGGATAGTTTTCAATCAGCATTCTTTTGAGTTTTTCAAACATTTGGTGGGTAAAAGCCATGCTCGTAAAGCCGTCCGGCCAAAGCTGTTTCATGACAACGTCATATTCGCGGGGACCCCAGTCGTCCGAATAGCCAACGTAGAGGGCCGTGACCTCGTAGAGCGCATTCCACTTGCGCAAAAGCTCTGGATCTGATACCAAATGCTGGGTAAATAGACAAGCACTCAGCGTCTGGATATAAGCCTGCGGCGGCGCGTTACGAAAGAGATCGTCTTTGAGCAGGCGCGTAAGCCGCCCCGCCCACATAAACGCCCGAAAATAATTGGCAAGCTTGTCTGAATAGGTATAGTGCCCCCGTGGGACATACTGGGAATAATCTTCCTCATAGCCAAAAATCGGCGATTTTCTAAAACCTGCATGCGCCTGTATAAGCTCCAGCTCTTGGGCAACAATAGTGGTGACAGGCGCTGGGATGTGCACGCTATATTTTTGTTTATCAGCTAAGAAAAACGACTTTTGTAAACGCTGCTTAAGTTGCTCAAAGAGAGGGTTTTCGGCCGGCTTGCCAGGCGTCGCTAGTGGCTCGTCGGGCAACTGTTCAGATTTTGGGCGCAAGAGCTCGAGCGCAACGGCACAATAGGCCATGTTTAGACGCGCAGCAGCCTGCGCATCGCCCGTTGTGCTTTCGTAATCGAGACGGGATTTTTCCAGCAGGGTTAGATTAAGTTGCCACAGCAGATCAAAGAGCTTTTCTTGTTCGATATGTTTGAGCGTCTCATCAAACTGCAGGTGAAACAGGTGGAGCAGCGAGTCGGCCGTGATAAACAGGGGAAGTTGGTTATTTTTAACATACCGGTACGCAGCAAGCATGTCATCAAAGCTGCCGACCGGCTGGTCTTGTTGGACGACCACAAAGCCATTGGATTTGAGCATCTGTTGCGCCTGCGGCGTGAGGGGAAAGATGGCCGCCACGGATGAAAAGTTTTTAATAGGTGCGACTTCGAGCGGCAAAACCTGCAGGGAAACCACCGGCGCTACCGGTTCAAATGGTACAATCGAACTCTGGGGCATTTTGTGATGTCGGCCAAAGGGCATAAGAGGCAACACGCAAAAAAGCGCACATATGACCGGGAGTGCCCGACGGGTTTTGTAACGGACCATGGAAAAAGCTCCTGTGCCTACGAAGGCGAGTCACAACTATTTGTCTTCAGTTTACCGCTCGGCGGGTGAAGCGTCAAAAGGGTAGCCCCGGCCCTGTAAAAAAGAACGAGTGCGCTCCTGTTACAGAACGCACTCGGTTTACACCAGATTATACCAAACCCGAAAAGTAACCCAACATACCCACCCACCGTTCGTCCTGATCCGACTTCGCTCGCGAGGGAGCTTCGTCGTGACTCTGGCCTGCCTGCCCGCCGTAGCGACTCCAGTTGCGAAGGCTGGGTCGAAGGGTTCGAACGCGCCAATACAAATTTATAGCGTGTTGAGGTCTTTCTTTTCTTCGATCTTTTTTTCGATTGGCTTTTCGTCTTTTATTGGAGAAGAGACGATAGGGTCAACCTTCTTAGGCTTAAACTCATAGAACTTCACCAGATCTTCAGCTATTCGCTGTGGCGTTCTGCCTTTATGGACAAAATCCGGCTGTTCTTGCACTGTTTCAGTGGTGTCAGAACCAAAGAAACTGGTAGTTTTTTTCGTCCAGAGCTCGGTCTGTCCGGTAGTTTTCCCGTCGCGTTCCAACTTCCCGCCTTTTGAAGCCTTATTCTCATTGTGCTCCAAACACGCGTTGCCTTCGTGGTCCATGCCGAAGAAGCTCGTGCAGTGCAAAATATTCCAGAACTCCCCGCCCTTTTCGTCATAACGTATATGTCCACCATTAGTAAGACAGAGAAATGCATCAAGCCCCGGGCACAAACATTTAGGCGTGAATAGACCCGTTTCTTTATCATAAAAGATCTCTTCGGAAATATTCTTAAGCCCCGGGAATTTTTCGCTTATTTTGCGAGTGACCAGGGTGGCCAAGTTTTTAGCTAGCAGCGTTTTTGCTATGATCGCTTTTTTGTCGTTGAGCGTTTTTCGATCCTTCTCGATTTGCTCCGCAGTTCGTTTTTGATAGGTGAAATCAGGCGTTTCTTGCGTTGATTCCGTATTGTCAAAGCCAAAGAAATTGGTGCTTTTTTCAGCCCAGACATCGACCGCGCCCGTCGCAGGAACGCCCACTACAAATAATTTTGCCGTCTCTATAAGATATTTTTTTAAGGCATCGGAATAAAGAAGATCTTTAGCGAAGTAGTTCACGCAGTGCCAAATATTCCAAAGCTCCTCGCCACGTGCATGCCCACCGTCTTTGACACACTGTGCCACATCGAGTGCTGGACACGTGCACTCCCTGACTAAATCACCCGAGGGATTTATAAAGGTCTTTTCAGTAACGTTCAAACGAGGGAACCGCTCATTGATAAGCTTTACCACTCCTCTGACCTGTACCAAAAACCACTGCTTTTCTTGTTCTTCTTTAGTTAATACTAGGTCAGCAAGTTTCAATCCGACAACTTGTTTCGGCTTCAAGAATCCCCAGACGTAATGAGTGCTTTTCACCGCTAACAAAACAGCCACCGTTGCGCCCAGCAGCATGAGCAAGCGCTTGTCTTCGCTTGCATCAAGAAGATCAGAGGTCCGCTCTGTTTTTAGCCCCACACCGAGTGGCGGTACTGATTGTTCTATTTTTGGCTGTTGGATTTGGTGGGCCAGCACCGACACAGGCGGAATCTGCGAGTCCATCTTTTGATTTTGCTGCTGATTTTGCTGCATGCATTGGGTGCATGATACGCTGAAAAGCGCTGTGGCTAGAAAAATTATAACTTTTCGATGTTGCATAGCAACCTCCATCTGGTACAGTACGGCACAATACACTTTAAAAACAATACCTGAATCTTACTACTTCTCATCAGGCTACTCTTGTCAGAGTAACAGTATTTTTAAAAAAGTACAGTTATTTCTAATAAGATCTTTTAAGAGCCTTTATTCAATTTTTCATCACAAACTCTTAAGGCTGGGTCGCAGGGCCTGATCCGACGGTTATTACTGTATCGCAAGCATGCAAAAAAGTCCAGGCGTGCGCCTTTTTTTGATTTTCACTATCCTGTAATCTTCTTGAGCGCGTACCATTCCTCTCGCAGGGCGATCGCTTCTTCGAAGCGCAGGTCAGTGGCAGCCTCTTGCATCAGCCGTTCCACTTCGATCAGGCGCTTGAGCGCTTCAGCCGGCGCTTTACTCTTGACTTTTTTGTCAGACGGGCGACCCTTTTGGGCCTTTGCAATAGACTCCTGGAGGGACGATATGCTCTTGGTCACATCGCGTATAACCGTTTGTGGCGTGATATCGTGCGCTGTATTATAGGCAATCTGGAGCGTCCGTCGCCGTTCGGTTTCATCGATAGCGTTGCGCATAGAATTGGTTATCTTGTCGGCATACAAAAGCACTTTTGATTCGCTATTACGCGCAGCCCGGCCAATGGTCTGAATAAGCGAGCGTTTATCACGTAAAAAACTTTCAAGATCAGCATCCATGATCGCCACACAGGCGACTTCGGGCAGATCAAGCCCTTCGCGCAATAAGTTTATGCCAACCAGGACGTCGAAAACCCCTAAGCGCAATTTATGTAAGATCTCTGTCCGTTCAGGCGTTTTAAGGTCATGGTGCAAATAACAAACTTTAATGCCCTTATCTTCGAGATAATGCGCAAGCTCTTCAGCCAATTTTTTGGTCATAACAGTGATAAGCGTCCTGAAGCCCTGCGCCGTCGTCTCTTTAATGGTCTCAATTAAATGTGTAAGCTGCCCGGTACGAGGATGCACTTCGATACGTGGGTCAACCAAGCCCGTGGGCCGAATAACCTGCTCGGCAACCGTCGTACTTTTCTGGAGCTCATAGTCGCCGGGGGTGGCAGAAACAAATATCACGTCCTGAAAGTATCGTTCGATTTCTGGAAACGCCAATGGCCGATTATCCCGGGCCGATGGCAGACGAAACCCGTATTCGATAAGCGAGCCCTTACGCGCCTGGTCACCGGCGTACATGCCACGAAGTTGGGGTACGGCGATATGCGATTCGTCGATTATAAGCAAGCATTCATCAAAGAAGTCAAAAAGGCAAAATGGCGGCTTGCCCATATCGCGCCCATCAAAGTGGGAAGAATAATTCTCGATGCCCTGGCAATAGCCCTGCTCTTTAAGCATTTCAAGATCATAATTAACGCGCGTACGCAACCGTTCGCGATAAATAGGATTTGTAATAGTTGGCAGGCAGGCTTCCAGCTCAGCCGTAATACTCTTAACAGCCGCCTCTTTTTTCTCTTGAGTGGTAACAAAGTGCTTGGCTGGAAAGATTAACGTGTTATCGAGCTCGGCAACCACATGCCCCTCTTGTCGATGCACCCACTGCAAGCGCACAATCCTACTACCAGCAAATTCGACACGCAATTTTTCTTTCTGATAGGGCAGCTGAACTTCGACCGTCGGCCCGAACACCTGAAAAGTACCAGCCGACCGCTCAATATCATTTCGGGCGTACTGAATAAAAATTAATTTTCGTATAAAATCAGCGCGCGACATAAGATCGCCACACTGTAAGGGAAGCGCGAGCTGTCGGTAGTCTGTTGGATTACCAAGGGAATAAATACATGACACCGATGCAACGACGATCGTGTCTCGACGATTAATTATCGACGCCGTAGCTTCAATGCGCAAGCGTTCTATCTCGCTGTTAATGCGCGTCTCTTTGGGAATATAGAGGTCCTGGGCCGGCAGGTACGACTCGGGTTGGTAATAATCGTAATAGCTGACGAAATAACAGACTTTATTTTCCGGAAAAAATAACGAAAATTCTTCGTACAATTGCGCTGCCAGAGTCTTGTTGGGAGACAAGACCAACACCGGCCGCTCCTGCTGAGCGATAACCTGGGCAACGGTATACGTTTTGCCTGAGCCTGTGACACCCAAAAGGGTGGACTTGCCCGGCCGTCCTTCGACGAGCTTAGCAATTGCCTGCGGCTGATCACCGCCGGGTGGAAATGGTGCGCGAAGCTTGAAAAGCGACATATTTTGCCCCTTTTTATTTATTTTATATGCTTATTTTTTATTTAGCATAACACGGAATAAAGATTATTTCACTCTCCAATTTGGAGCCTATCCTCTTGGAGCCTATCCTCGCAATTTTGCTAGCGTCGTGTTGCCTGGGATATTGCTTCTGGCCGATAAATACCCTTATCAATAATCTCAAGTAACCTGAGAGCCGCATGGCTTGGCGTGCGCTCGCCAGATTCCCATGCCTGAACAGTTTTTATGCTGACATTGAGAACCTTTGCAAAAAGGCCTTGTGAATAATTGCCGCGTTCGCGAATTTTTTTGACATCTCGTGGCGTGTAGCTTGCTGGTGGCTCGGGAATTTCAAGCAACTCGGAGCGCAATGTAAGTTTTTCTTTTTTGTAGGCAGCAATCTCTTTGAGCCCATCGTGTAAATCTTTAAATAATTTACTCATGTTTTTTCCCTTTAATGTCATATACAAGCTCTCTGAGAGCCTTCTTTTCTGCTGGCGTCAGGTCTTCTTGCTCGTTTTTCGCGTAAATTATAATCAAGAAAAGCATTTCGCTTGCCTGGTCGTCCAAATAACAAACGCGCAATCCCCCGCTTTTGCCTTTGCCCGGTGATTTGAGCCGTATTTTTCGCAAGCCTCCAGTTCCCGGAATGACGGATCCCGACTTGGGATTTTCTACCAAAGTACGCTTGAGCAGCTCAAAATCGCACAACAAGAGGCTGTATGTGCGAAGAAGTTCTTCTACGCGCTTAGCAAACATTCGGGTTTGAACAATATGTCTTTTCATGCTTTAATTATCCCACAATGTAGCATAGTTTGTCAAGCTCCCGCCTACGCCAATTCGCCGTCGCTCCCGCGAGCAATGGCGTAACTCCAGAAACAAGCGCGCCTGATACAAGTTTAAATTACGGGATTGGTATTATACCGGCGTCGAAGCCCATTTTTCGAACATGCGCGTAACTGATTTTTCGTTCGTCGGCAACCCAAGGCGCTCTTTTGTCACCCAGCGCAGTTCATTAGATTCATAATTTTGTACAAAATTTTCGTCACTCTGGACCTTGAGCAAAAAGCGTACGTCATAGTGATAATGGGCCGGAAGCCCTTTTGAAGCAGGAATCGGGTGAATATCGATATCAAAAATTTCAGGCGACACCGGGGCTATGCCCAGTATGCCTGATTCTTCTTGCGCTTCTTTTAGGGCAACGCGCAAAAGATCGGGATCGCCATCAGCATGCCCCCCAGCTGTACCCAAATATCAAGCTTCTTGTGGTGCATCAAAAGAGCGCGTGAGCCATCACGGTTCAAAAGCCAGGCTGAGCCGGTAAAGTGTCCCGGCACACATGACCGCTCAAAGCAGTCTTCCTGCTCGCGAGCAAACGCCAACATTTGTTCCTTACACCGTTGCTCGCCAAGGTCATTTGGCTTATATTCCTGAAGCAAATTACGCACCAACGTTCTTTTCACGCCACACCAAAAAATTAGAACTTTTATAAAAATATACGACCTAAACAGCATCTCGATTGAGATTGATCTCAGGACGGACGGCATCTACAATCCCACTCGCAACAACACGAGCGCCAATCTTTTCAAGCCGTTCGACAAAGTCAGCAAGGGTACGCCGTAGCAACCCATCCGACACCTCAAAAGCTTCATCCAAAAAGAAAATAACTCGCTTTGAGTTTTGGTCGATACAGGAAAGTCGCGAATCTCGATAGTTCCAGAGCCAGCACAAAACTTTCTCGTCGTCAGCATAGACTACATGATTGTCAGCAACGGAAAAACTTTCAGAAGCCCCCAGCGGCGCAATCACCTCGCCCGCCTTGCCATACCGAACCACAATATCCCCTGCGATTTTGGTCATATCGTAGCCGCCCATAGGCACCAGCGAAAGAGCTGAACAGCAATTGTACAAATCGACCACGGTTGAAATATTCCAGATTTTTTGGCCATTAACGACACGCCGAACGAGTGACTCAACAGATGCGCAATACCCTTTGCCCATAACAAACGTCTCAAAAACGCGACGCCACCCGACAATTTCTGGCCGTGCTTCCCAAGTCTCTTTGGTAATACCCTGTCCTGCAAGCCGTTGCTGTAGCTCGTTTTTAAGCTGCTCGATATAAGGGTCAGACTTCGTAACAACAATATCAGCCACGACAAATCCCGCCTTGGCAGCCGGATACGCTCTAAAAATTTCATGATCAATAAAAATTTTCATAATCTCATCCCACAAGAAATATATCCACCTAAACTCTCTCTGCCCTAATCTTTGGTTTTTGAGTTAAATCAAATACCGCAGTTGCAATCAACAAGTTTGGCATTCGGCACAGGGCGTGGTCATTATTTAGTGTTTTCTGTCAATCAGGAGCACCCGCAACCTTTATTATTCTTCGAAAAGAGCATTGGGTGCTGGTCTATGTATTCAATGCAATTAGCTGCAATACGTTCCGAAACAGCATCAAATACTGCCGCATCCTGCTCTATCAATCCTTTAAATATGGTCCCAAAAGCCTCACGCTCTGCAGCGTCAAACGTGTCAAAATAATCCTGCAACTTTGGCGCCACCGAATAGATCCCACCATCCTTTGACAAGAATCCCTCATCACACATCTCGTCCAGCAGTGCAAGTACCTCATGTTCGTCGCGTTCGCAGACTACGGCAAACTCACTTGCCGTCAAACTCGGCTTCGAGCGAAAGGCCATAAGCATAAATACTTCATCTGTCAGTACCGCCTTACTCATAAGCGCTTCAAATACCATTTGTGCACCATTATTCATCAGGTGTATCGTAGTAAAGCGCTTTCCTTCAACATGATTCATCAAAAACCTCCTAATCATCAACAATTGTTAACTTGAGCAACAAGTTTTTTTACACCTGCGTGACGTAATTGTGCGCACCAGCACCCGCCGCGCTCAATATATCAAATCGCTTATTTTTAATATCATTCATATTCACTGATCGTTTCGGCTAAATATCCCTCACTCCAAAAACTATCGCCTAACACACATTCCACAAAGTCAGGAAATTCTTTTCGAACAACCGTACTGCTACCATCCTTAAAAAGCTGAATCATTTTATCAGCACTAAGACTTGGTTTACCCTGCAGCTGTAACCGCACATGATCAACCTGCAAATCTATTTTATGCAATTGTAAGCCATGTGCCTGAGCAGTCTGCGCAAAGGATTCACTCAACAGATCTCCCAATCTCCCCTCAATCCGCCTGGCTCGA
>Ga0351956_1006_pt1 | contig 70284 bp, 54 predicted proteins | sample TotcelT113001L13_FD_205809 | JGI IMG/M metagenome (GOLD analysis project Ga0351956, IMG submission 205809) | Enriched cells from coal bed in the Powder River Basin, Montana, United States - Total cells T11 rep3 HSBNCT.T11.300.1.L13 ...
GCCCAGAGGCCCTCGATCATAACGTATGCCAATCACGGATTAGTATTAGAAGGTAAGCCCGAGGCGCAAATCCCATTCAAACTCACGGGGGATATTCTTCCCCGCCACCACATATGATACGCATCCGGCAACTTCCCAGGTTCCGGTCTTCAGCAAGAGCCCGCCGCGCAGTTTATGCGCAATGCGTTTGGTATATTTTTCCACCACAGAACTATCCAGCGCCTGGTTAGGGGTACCTGCAAGATCCGTCGCCGTCGTTTGATCAAACGTAATACGATCAGGTCGTTTGTAATAAAGCTCATAGCCAACATCAAAAGAGGCACAATCATACGCATAGAATGACAGCATGGCATGGCCAACGAGGTAGCTCCACTTGACCTCAGCATCGAGGGATGGGCCGATATTTTTGACCGTTGCACCCTTAAAGGCTGCTGCAACTTTTTCGTGATGCTTTAAGACCCAGGTATAGGTCCCATCGATCATCAGCTTGAGCCAATAGAGGGCATCCCAACCACCTGCAGCCCCTGCAAAGATTTCTGTATGGCCATTATTGCCCGGCGCAAGCATAATTAGATTATTGCTCGTGTTCAACTTTTTGCCCGTTGGCGGCGTCACGCCAAGCATAATATCAGTCCACCAGCGATTATCGCAACCCCACATGGTGCCGAGATATGCTTCGATGTCCATATCCCCAAGCCCCTGCGAACGACCATCGTAAAAATCAAGTCCATTGGCAGTCAGGAATCCTTGTACGCTTGCCGAACTTCCCCCATACCTATATGGCATAACGGCCTGCTCAATAGCTCCCATCACGCCGGCATTGACACCTCCCAAAGCATTGAGTGTCGGCACTACGAAAAGCGTTTTTTGGGCCGCCGTATTACTTGCAAGCGGGGTATAATCGGTCGGGAAAGCAAAATACCCACGAGTATTCGTACCCACACCAGTGCCATCGGCATTGAGGATGGGATCGGTAGTCGCCGGCGGTTGTCCCCAAGTCTGATCAACTGGCATGGTTCCGTCTGCGCGTCCAACCAACGCAACCGCTGGCTCCCCGCTCGAAACATTCACCGCAGTATCGACCGATTGGCTACCAATCGTAACATGATCGGCAGCGCTGCTATTGTGGTAATTAACCAATGGGATCCCTGGATGCGCCAAGTTATTTGGATACTTCCACGTTAATGCCGATAGAAAGTCAAGCCGCGCGGCATAAACCTGCACGCCGTTCGTAACCGTAGGAGCACCTCCTTCAAAGCGTTCCATGAAAACGTCGCCAAGGGTTAGCCCGCCCGTAGCACTGCCACCATCGGGCCCTTCTCTATGGCGCACCGTCACATCACGAATAGGTAAGCGCGCCCGAACCCCGGCATGAATCGTTTGTCCACACCAACAAAAATTACTATGTGCGTCGGCTGTGAAGACGGCGCCCGCTTCGTCATAGTCCAGACGTGGCGCAAGCGTCGACACGAGCACAAATGGATTGGGGAATGGTGTCGGGATTTTTCCATTTGGAAAAGCCTCTGCAAGCGTAAAGTCTGATGTATTAAACAAAAGAGTACTAAAATCTACTTTATGGGTTCCATTGTGGTTCCCATAAGCCCTATCAGAAGAGCGAGCATAGCCAATAACTCCAACGTCAACATTCCAGAACTTACAATCGCGCTCGAATTCTTCATGGTAGGGGAGTGGATATTTCAACAGCGTACGAGATCCCCACAGTGGCGTACCGTACTGGCGTCCCTGAAGGCTCCAGCCGACCGCCAGGATCCCGCCAATCACCATATATACAAATAATTTTTTCATAAAGATTCCTCTCCGTAACCTATGGGCGCCTCTGGCAGGCACCCATAAAGAGTTTTTTGCATTTTATGACTGAATGGCATAGGCGTTCGGCCCACTAGTACTCAAATCGAGCAGCACAACCCCAACAGCCAACGACCGGCTTGGATAGACTGGACTTCCCGCCGACCCCCAGGTTGTAGTAATTTCAGGGCGGTTAATAGTTGTTCCGCTAAGATACCCAATAATCCATGACCCGAGGCTTGTTTCAAAGATCTCAGCGCGATGCTGCCCGGCACTTTGAACCTGATAAGAATCTGCGGCTAAGAATTCAAATATCTGTACAGGCGTAGCGGAAACGTGAACGCTTGCAGTTTTACTGCCATTGGTCAGAACCGGTTTCGAACCCAAGATCCCTACACTCAAATTATTCGTAATAACCCCTGGTACCGCTCCCACAACTGGATTAATATAGTACCCGCCACCCACCTGGAGCGGCATAGGCCCGGTCACGAGCACCAGATTGGCGCCGCCACGTATTTGGACCTGCTGGAGACTATCGCTAAACACCGGTACCGGCAGGCCGACCACCGAGACAACGGGCAGACCCGTTGCACTTGTCTGGCGCCCAATCCCCCAAAGCGACGCGTTTTGGTCACTGCCAACATAAATGCTGTTATGCTGCATGGCACCATTGAGCAGCTCCAGCTTAATGGCAGAGGCATTGTAGAGTGGCGCCACACGCCAGGTATCTGGTGCATCCCATGTCTTGGAGACTATTCCTAATCCCATGCCAAAAAAGCCCTGTTTTGCCGTCGTAAACTGTGCTGAGCGGCCGCTAAGGGTGATCGTACACTGTACATCGCCACCCTGCACGCTATAGTCATGTGTATTGCCAATTTGCAAGCCACCACCAAAGTCATACTCACCAAGAGCCAGTCTAGAACCGTCTTTGATTTGCAGTGTAATGTTTGTTTTGAACCCGTAAATCGAATCGCCACCCGATTCGATACCAATGAGCGCCCCGCGCGGAATATTGAAAGCCGAGAGCTCCGTAAACTCAAGTACTGCTTTACCCGACAGTCGCACACGGTAATCGTCAGAGCTGATCACCTCGGTCCCCAGCGGACGCCCGGCATCAAAGTACGGCTCAGCACGTATGGACCCTATTCCCTCAAAAACAACATGCGTTCCGTACGGAGCCATGTCAGTGCAGAAAGCAATACGACCACCCGGCTCAACCACAATAGTTACGTTGTCAAAGACAATACGCTGACTCTCTTTGGTAAAGGCCCGTAGGTCGAGAAACCCGCCCGTCTTAATGCGAATCTCGCGTGGCACTTCGGTCGTAAAGAGGAGCGTGTGGGTCTCTGTCAAACCAAAATTCGGCCCTGGAATAATATGGCAGTAGTTGTTAATAATCGCATCGTCGTTCATGTTGACCTGGGCGTTACCGTTTGGTACCCACGTTTTACCATTCACACCCCAGACATCCTGTGCATAGACAGAATCTGGGTTGCGACGAGCCGAACCACACCCAATATTCGCATCGTCCTCGAGCACAATCAGGCCAACAGGTGCAACCCCAGCCTCCTGCCCCTGCAGGAAAACAAACTCGCGTACGCGCCCTGGACCCGCAAGAGCACTCACCAAGAGCGTTGGCGGAGCCCCTACACGAGCATTTGCAACCTGCAACTGGTTTAATTCACCCGAAATTGTCGGGACATTAAACATATTCGCAGACGTAAAGGGCGGAATAGCCGCCGTCGGCGTCAGAGGCAGTGGATATGGGACGTAGTTAGGATCCCAGACGGCATACTTGCAATCAAACGTATAGTCAGGATAAACCGAACTTCCACTGACAATCGTTGGGGTATCGGCCAAATTCAAGCTTGAGCGGGTTAGACCAACTTCATCACCAAAGCGCACTTGGTAGGCCTGCAGAGTCACGCCCACATCGTCGTACGGGCCGACACCAATCATACAATTTATAAAGGGCCGCGCCGTTGGGCTTGCGACAAACCGTCCAAAATTATCTACAAAGATTGCCCCCTGCCCTCGCACAACACCATCTTTTGGTGTGCGGGTTGTGCCGCCCTGCGTTTCTAGCGCAAAGAAATTACTTTGAATTAGCAGCTCACTCCACAGACTTGGTGTAAACAAAAGCCCTGAACGGGGATCTTTTCCCTGCCCTTTGGGCGACGAATCCGTATTATTGGTACCAATAGAATTATTCGATTTGTTCGCAAGATAGAAATCCTGCACGGACTCTTGGCCCGTAATATCTGCCCCAACAGGGATATTTGGATTAATAGCACTAGTATTAGGTGCCGTCTGCAACTGCAGAGAAAGTGTTCCCGGCGCCGCTGCAGCACTGAGCTCTTGCAGAATATCGCAGTGCGAATCAGGATCAATAACCGTATTTTTATCAACCGCAAAACACCCAGATCCACGCGTTCCTAGAATCAGCGAGCGCCCCGTCCCGCTATCAACGATGGTACCATTATACCCAAAAATAAGAGCACTCGTGTTGTCGTCAAGACCTGTTCCGTTCGTGGTCCGCCAATCAACACCAGCTGACGCAGCACTTTCACGCAGACGCACAAAACTGTTGTAGAGCGCAATCGTTGGCCGATACACAACCCAAAATGGCTTGGCTGGATCTGGGTACGGATATGATGTCTGGTACAAGCGGAACGACTCACCACCAACATAACAAGGCTCCGACTGTCCCAAGAGATTTTTCTCAAAGACCTTATGGATAATATCAGTATGTTCAAGATTCATATCATGGAGATTCAGCCGGCCATTGATCACCATGCAGGCTGTACCGTACTGCTCATATACGCCGGTTGACGGAATCGGCGTAAAGACTTTCTTTCTAAAAATAGTAGGCCCGGCCGTATCTTCAATAAGAACCAACCCCCCGGTATTCTCGGTCTTCACCGAGAGAATTTCAATGGCATCTGAATACTGATTTGGTTTAAGCAAGCCCAGGCAATCTGTCATCCCAACAATCGTACAGGCATTGGTTCCTTCACCAAATTCACGTTTCCACTGGAGCTTTGGATCGACCAAAAACGTCGCCGGATCAGCAACAATATTATTTTCATTAACAGCAGATCCAAAATACATCTTGGAGCGCCCATAAAAGAGCCATCTTGGATAGTATTGAGCCCCAGCTGCTGAATCATAGCACGTAAAATAACCCGGGTTATTAAAGCATGAATCTAAAGCCGTTCCCCAGCCATCAAAGATACAGGATGCGGGGTTAAAGTCTTTTGCCACTTGGCGCGGCAATGGTGCAAAACCGTTTATTTCTAGTTCATGCAGAACCGTTGGATCAACATTTGGTTCAATCGCTTTATTTTTAACCCCAACCATGAACAGCAGGTAGGCATCATCGTCGATAATTAAGGCCCCGTTGGCCCCCACCACAAATCCATACTGAATATACACAAGATTGCCAAGTATATGCCATGGATTCGCACGAAGCCCGGGAGCCCCAGGGGAAACCGGTGTTGGATAGGCGAGCGGCTCAAACGCGCTGTTCGTATTGTAGAGCAGCGTCCCACTCCAATGGTTTGACTGAACCCCAACATAGTCATTCCTACAGACTATTCCGGCACGCACATACGCCGTATTCAAAACAGTTAATGGCAGAGCAAGCGATGAAAAATCAATCGCCGATGGCACTACCGGAATCTTAAGACTGTTCGGCGATTGCGCGGCAGTATATTGATATGCTTGGACATTAATTGCACCATATGGCTGCACCTGCACACGCAAACGGCCATTATTCGCAACCGCATTGGTACTATTCAGCTCAACGTATGCCTCTGATGGATCCGGGTAACTGCTCACTGCACCAAGATCCATATCCATCCCTGAGGTCAGAACAGCGTAGGTGGTAAAGGTCACTTTTGCATCATCCCCAGCTATATTAGGCAGCAGTTGGAATTTCAACCGCGGACCCACTGGACCCGTATAGGGCCGATTCGCTGCGACAGGCACCAAGAAGACCATTCTCTGTTGGCCACTTGGAAATGCTTGGTACCCGGTAAAGACTGTCTCGGTCCCACCAGCATATTGAAAAATCACCTGCCCCGTTGCTTGCGGAAACCCTGGAAGTCCCGAATCATAATCAAGCACAATAAGCAACTCTGCATTCGCAAGCGACTGCCAGGTCGTATTATCATTAAATATGAACGTGATATTATGCCCATTGGGACGGAGCACGAGCGTATTCACCACACCCGGCTGTATGGTTGTTACCCCCTGCGTAGACAGCGTTATATCACCGGCCGCAGCATCAATTAACGTACACCCCGCAATATGAGCACCCACCCCCGAAAGGGCAACAGGAAGAGGACTTTGTATAATATAGCTCCCTGCGGCAACAATATCCTCGCCTGCCCAAGCACCCCACACAGGAGAGCACATAACAAGCCCAGCCACGAAAAACGCCGGTAATAATCGTGTAAGAACGTGTTGCTTCATACCATCTCCCTTTTCAACAAGACCCAATTCACGCTTTCCTGGACCACGCGCCAGCGCAGAGCAAAACACGGCGCAATGCTGCGAAAGACCATCTAGATCCTTCGGTGTTTCAGTTCTAGTGAATTATCCATAAAAAGTCAACCACACTGGCCGGTGGTTGAAGCCCCACGATCAAGCTCATGCATGAGCCCCTATGACTTAAGGACTACCCATAAATCATAGCGTTGTTGCTCGGAGACAAGATCGCGAACAAAAGAATAGTTTGAAAACGCTTCTGGCGACGAAACCATAAGGTCGCGCTGCCGCTGACTCACTCCCTCCAAAAAGGGAATTATATCAAGCCGCACCGGGCACATCAAGAACGTATTAAAATGGTGTATGCATGATTCTGGCGTATACATATAATTGAGAAATTCATATGCAAGCGCCTCCTTTTTGCTGCCGACCGGAATAGCACAATGCTCAATCGAAACGAGGGCATCGGTTGGAATCATGTAATCGACATGCGCGTACTTTTTCATAGCCCGCCAGGCATCAGAGATCTGCATAACTGCCGCATGAGCAGCCCCTGAACCAAGGGTATAGTCCGTCATAATATTAGTATATGCCTCAACCCAGCCCTTTTGCATGCACAACAGGGCCCGTATGGTGACTAATTGCTCATTAGAAAGGCTTGTCACGTCCGGACCATACAGATAGTGTGATGCAAAACCAATAGCCTCGAGCGGATCATTAATCATGATTACCCGATAATTCGAACGTCCCGTATAGGGCGTAAAAATAAGATCCCAGGGATCTGAAACGGTATTCTGGTCAACATACTTTTTATTTAAGCCAATGCAATAAACGGTCCAGGAAAAGGGCACTGCAAAATCATTGTGCGGATCGAATTGGTGCCCCAATAAAGCCGGATTGATTTTCGAAAAGAACGGCAAATGGCTTTTATCAAGTTTTTTCAGGAGCCCCTCCTGCCCCAGTTGGCGGACTGCATAGTCAGAAAGCACGATAACATCATAGCCAGCACCGCCCGAGGCCCGTAGTTTAACAAAAAGCTCTTCGTTGGTAGTACAGTAATTCAGACAGACCGTGATGCCAGTCTCCCGCTCAAATTGTTGCACCCACGCACGATCAAACGTATCAGACCAGGCCAAAACGGAAATTGAACGTCCCGCATCCCACGCAATAAACCGGGGACCTATCAAACAGAGAGCAAGTACGGCGCACCAAAAAGCCACCATCAAAACACGAATTAAAAAATGTGTCATGCGCCCATTTTTCATCACCAGATCCCCGACGAATGCTTGGTCTTAAACGATGAATAAATCAAAATCAACAAGCTCGAAAAAAGTAACAAGATAGTTGAAATAGCGTTAACCACCGGCGAAACGCCCGTACGCAACATCGACAAAACATAGAGAGGAAACGTCTGGAATTCGCCACCAGAACAGAAATAGGCAAAAATGAAATCGTCAAACGATATAATAAAAACGAGTATGCCCGCAGCATATATGGTTGATTTTATAAGCGGCAAAATCACGGTACAAAACGTCTGCCACGGCGACGCACCAAGATCCCGCGCAGCCTCGACCAAGCGATAATCAAGTTCATGATAACGCCCAAAAACGAGCGGAACCGCATAACCAAGCCCCAGGACGGTATGCGCAATAATAAGCGTTCCTGATCCCAGACCAACCCCCAAAAAGACAAAGAGGCTCAGCAGCCCAACGGCCAATACAATTTCGGGAAAAACTAAATTTGCATAAAATTGCACCAAAAGGCGCTCTACTCGCTCGCTTTGAGTAACAAAAAAAATCAGGAGCGTTCCCAAGCAAAGGCTCAGGATAACCGCCGAAAACGACACGAAGAGCGAGTGGTAGATAGCTATCCACGCACTATTTTCTGTGAAAAGCTGACGGTACCACTTCAGCGTAAATCCCGCCCACGGCGAGGGAAACGATGCATCATTAAATGAAAAAATAAAAAAAACCAGAATAGGGAGATACAAAAACGTAAAGACCAACCCAACCCAAAGGGCTCCCATTGGGAATGATTTTCGTACGGTATTCGTCGTGCGTGTCATCATAGCCGCCCACTCTTTTTATTCATGTTTTATTCATGGGATGTATGGGATGGCGCATTCATGCGGCCAAACAATAGATACAACCCAGCCAATATGATTACCAAGATAACTGACGAAAAAAGCGTAAAACCAGCACCCAGAGCAGCCGTTTTGGCCTGTAGCACCAAGTGGGCAATAACACTGCCAACATACATCACCTTATCACCGCCGACCAACTCAGGAATCACAAACTCGCCAAACGCCGGGACAAATACCAGAAAGAAACCGGTGCGAATTCCAGGCATGCTCATGGGAACCACGACGCACCACAGCGTCTGCCACCAGGTCGCTCCAAGGTCGAATGACGCCTCCTGCAAACCAATATCAAATTTTTCAAGAGCTGAATAGAGCGGTAAAATCATAAAAGGCATGTAACAATAGACCATTAAAATAAGCGTCGCAAAAACTGAGTTTAAAATGTGAAGTGGCTCATTAATAAGCCCAAGCCACTGCAGCACGACATTAACCACCCCCTGGCGATCAAGCAAGAACATCCAGGCATAGACATGGAGCAAAAAATTTGTCCAGAAAGGAATAAAGAGCATGAACAAAAGGATCCCACGTAAGCGCCCTTGGTGCATGGCAAGCCAATAGGCAACGGGATACGCGACCACCAAACAGATAAGAGCCGTACTCAGCGCTAACGCAAATGATCTAAAAAGCACACAGGCATACAGCCATGACACAAACGGCGCAATAAAGGCCATTGAGAAAGGGCCAAACCCAACAACACAAATAATTAAAATGGGAACATAGAGAAAAAAGACCTGCCAGACCAACGCTGGAACACCCAAAAAGAACGGGATATTTTCAGAGATTAGCCTTCGTAGTTTCATCGCTCAAGCACCACCGCATTTTTTTCGTGCCAATAGAGACAGACCTCATCATCATAACCAATCACCTCAGCCTGGACATGCTGCTCATTTTTATCAAACACCCGTATCACGCACTCGGGACTCACGCGTACATGATAAAGCGTTGAATGGCCGTAATACACCATCGTTTCAACTTTGCCATGCAGATGAGGAATAGCCCCGCCATGAGCCCCCTTGCGAATTTCTATTTTCTCGGGACGAATGCTCAACAGCACGGTATTTCCAGACACCAACCAAGGCGCTTGAATTTCACGCTGGCGCGAAACATCAATAGCAAATCGTCCCAAATTAGGAACAACCAAATACGCGTCATCACCCGCAAGCATAAGCTGGCCCGACAAAATATTGGTCGCGCCAACAAACTCGGCAACAAACGATGACACGGGAAATTCGTATATTTCTTGAGGCGTGCCGATCTGCTCGATGGCACCATCAACATTCATAATCGCCATCTGATCAGCAACCGTAAGCGCTTCAAAGGGATCATGGGTCACGTAGACAAACGTTGTTTTCAGGAGGTCCTGCAGGTCGATGAGCTCAACCAACATACGCTCACGCGTTCTCATATCAAGCGCCGCAAGGGGCTCGTCCAAAAGCAACACTGACGGTTCATTAATTACGGCGCGGGCTACTGCCACCCGTTGCTGCTGCCCACCAGAAAGCTGGTTAATATTCTTAAATATATGTTTTTCAATACCGAAAGCCGCGACCAATTTGGTAACGCGCTGCCGAATGGTCTCATCGTCAACATGGCGTACTCGCAAGCTATAGGCGATATTGTCAAAAACATTCAGGTGAGGGAAAAGTGCGTAATTTTGGAAAACCGTGTTAACGCTGCGCTGGTTACTCGGCAAGTTGGTCACTACACGATCGCCGATCAGAATATCCCCGGCATCGGCCTTCTCAAATCCGCCAATCAGCCGCAAAATGGTAGTTTTGCCGCACCCACTGGGACCTAAAAGGGCAAAAAACTTCCCCGACGGGATTTTTAAATCCAGGTTTTCTAAGAGTATTTCGCCGTCATAGCTCTTTTTTATTCCGCGCAACTCGACGCTTCTCATGGATTATCCTACCCTAAATGCTACTTTCCACCCCTCATCCGCGCGACGTACAGAGGTACCACCACATCAGACAATGTACATGGAATAACAACGGCAATAAATAAAAGAACGAATAAAATTCCCGGCACCTCATACCATCGATCAAACCCATGGGCGACCGCATAAAAAACGGCTGCCATAGAGCTCGCCAAGATATGCATAAAGTGTGACGCCAGCGAAAAGACATATAAAGAAGACCTATTTTGCAACAGAGCCAATCCACACAATAAACCAATCAGCATAAAGGCGATCAGGTTAGCGCCATCGTGCCATTCGCAAAAACAGATATGCATCTCCATGGATATACCCAAAAGCCTTACGGCAACGGATGGCAAAACAATATCAGACAAGATACAAAAAACCGTAGGCACCAGGAGCGCTACCAGAATACCACTAACCCACTTGCGTGAAAACCGGAAAAACATCACCACAGCACCCGTCACGGCCACCACAATGTGTAGATAGTGGAAAGTATGGAACAATACCCCATATCCCTCACGAACCTGGTCAGCATTGGGGATACAACGCCCCATAAATTGCACAACACTCAGCAACACAAATGCCAAAGCCAACGCAAAGCCAGTATAGGGCACATGACAAATCAGTTCCTCGACAATGGAATGTTCTTCATGCTGGCACAAATCGCACTCATGATCACGAGCCATCTAAAACCCCCCAAACCAACAGTTTATTCCCCCGAACGCATGGATAGCAGGCTTGCAATCATACACGACAGGTTTAATTTGTGAACAAAAAAAATCAACCCCCCCAACTATGGGGAGGTGACTTGCTTAAGCGTACAGGATCACACAGGAGTGTCAATAAGAATGCCTTTTTTTACATATCATGGTAAACCAAAAAACCTGCCGGCTTGATTTTTTTAGAAAAATCAAGCATATTTATAATATAATTTTATAAAAATATTAAAATAAAAAAACATCGCCATGCCGTTATCGAATCGAATTTTGCTCCTTCTGGGAATCATTTTTTGCGCATCGCTTGGTGCCATGCACCTGACAGAAAAGCAAGAACAAAAGTGGCGTAAGTGGCTAGAAGAGTCTTGGGCCTACCACCAGGAAAATATTAAAAAAAGCAAAAAAGAAGAGACATATCTCAAATCTTTTGTTATTGACCAGCACGGAACCTCTATTGAAAATAACTTCAACGAAGTATACAAACTGGTTGGCGGGAAAGGTACCATCGATTTTCATGCAGCGTGTGCAGTAGGGGGGCACAAGGATGGCTCAGCCGTTGGAGAGTTTGAAATTGCCGGAACACGTCACCGGATAATCTATTATGGCTATGAAGCCATCGGCCCAGAGATGGACGAGCGCGCATTAGATTCTCGCGCAAGAAAGGCTTTGGCAACCGCCATTATTCTTCATGAAATGGGACATATCTTCAGAGAACATAGCCACAAAAGGAAACTCCGTCGGTTTAGCGCTGACAAATTCTATGGCTGGTTACGTAATCCACAACATCGCATTGAGGAGTATGAAGCCGATCTCTTTTCGCTTTTTATAATTGCGTCATCGTCAGAGGTCAGGCAATTACTACACCTGTCATTCGAAGACGTAGCAGAGGCACTTACTCTAGCTTTTGGCAATAAAAAGCATCCCTGCACGCCTTCTGATTCGGAAATACGTGAAAACTTAGAGATCAACATCTACGAACGTAATGCCATATTACAAAAGAATGGGCAACCAGTTGCACAAGACCTGCCACTTCCCATAGGTTATGACTTCGACCTTGTGGACGGAAAGTGGACTATAAGAAAATTACCCACCAACAACCGGCTCATGCTCTTCCTAGAAGGAGAGACCCAGTCCTTCTGGAATACCAGCGCCCACTGCAACCTTGATGTAGTATTTCAAGATGAACAGATGCGCGCCAATCTCAGACGATTACGTAATAACGAGGTAAAGGATCACCCCACTGCCCAGGAGCGCATCCAGGCCATTGAGTGGTTCAAAAAAGAATTTGCTAACGAACTCGAAAACGAAAATTTGTGGGAAAAGATTACGTTTAATGACGTCTGCACGCGCTTTAGAAAGCATCTCAAGCAAGAACAGCGCAATGAAATCATTCGCCGCAGAATCGTGCAGCTCAAGGACCAAAGGCCGTTGGTGTACATCAAGGCAAGCGCCGCTGCCAGAGTACTTGCAACCGACAAACTGGGTTTAGAGTAAAATACTTTACCTTTTTTCTTTATGCTATAATTCTCAAGAATCACGCGACCTACACACAGCGTTGCAGCACAAACTTTTATTGTTTTGTTATCAAAGGATTTATATATGTTGAATAAATACTCACGCATCGCGCTACTTTTACCAATCCTTTTATTCGCATGGCCAAGTTTTGGCATGAACATAAACAACATAAGCAACCTGAACGACGACATAACGCGCAAAAACATTCAGACCTATTATTCCACAAAAGAGTATGTCAGCACCGAAAGCCACCACGCCACCCAAGGAGAGGTTGATGTACTCAAATTGATGGTTGATGAAGGGCTCCCTGAAAACCTAAAGATACAGGAATCTCTTTGGCTTGAGGGGTTCAAAAAGCAAAACAATCTTTAACAAAATAATCTTTAAATTGTCAATAGGTTTTCTATCGCGCAATTTGATGTCGGGACGGGTGGTACTTCAAGAAGATGTTTGCCCGATTACCACGGGCCTGATAATCGCGGGACTCTATCCTTTCAAACTCGCTGCTGTTCTGGCAAATTGCAGCACAAACGACAGACCAAGCATCTAAAAAAAGTCCCCCCTTTTTACAGGGGGTAACTTATTTGGGCGTACTGCACAAAAACAGCGTCAATAGTCACGCCTGTTTTTTTTCTACATTACATCCTTCCTTATATACTGTCTCATGCTTCCCAACCGAAACCAGCCCGCCAAGAGAATCAACAAACGTTTCATCATCGTAAGATGATCTGTTTTCTTGAGTTTTAGAACGAGCCCAAGGCTTTTTTATAGACTTCTTTGGGTACTTAGGCTGATTCGAATCACCAGAAAACCCTATGCTTACATCCGCCCCACGCTCTCCCTTCAGATTGAGCAATGCAAAAAGATTATTTTGGGTCCTGCCTAGAGCGCGCAGAGGAGCCAAACAAACAGTATCCTTCTTATCGTGAGTCTCGGTGTAAGCGCAGCAACCTGCAATTTTCTGCAGCAGCAAGCGCTGAGCATCACTCTTAGCCGTTATTTCGAGAAGATATTCTGCCATGCCAGGACGTACCAATAAAGCCGAAAACACTTTGGGGTTCCCTGCCATGATCTCAAGATGTTGCTTAACGTCTTGCACCTTAAATACACCTCGACCATTTTTCAGATTGTCCCAGTATTCAGCCTCTGCAAGCAAAGCAGCAACATCGTCATGTCCCTGTTCTTTTGCCAAGTCTCGCGGAGTTTTACCATCAGTATCACGTACGTCGATACAAGCACCCTTACTCAGCAAGAACTGAAGATTAGCAAGCTTGCCAGTATACGCCACCATATGTGCAGGGGTCCAGTCTGTGTTGTCTTTTGCCTCAATATTTGCCCTGCGGTTTACCAAGCCCTGCACATAGTCAAACCAGCAGGATTGGCAGGCTCTATGCAGCGCAGTATGTTTCCACCCCGCCTTCGTAGTATAGGGTGTCGTTGCTTCCAGATCCGCCCCATTTTTTAGCAAGCGCTCAAAGAAAAAGCGGCCATCAATAGGAGGAACCTGCGAACAAAGGTAAAGTAAGGGCGTATAACCTTCTTTATTGCGCTTATTGATCAAATTTGGAGAGTTTTTAATAAGCAAATCAAAAAGCTCGAGAGCAAACTCAACCGCTTCTTCCCTACCGCATTCGCACAACACATGCAAGGGATTCTGACCATTTTCCCCTACCATCAGACTAAAATTGGCGCCATGCTTGATAAAGGTTTTGATTGTTTCAAGACATACACTATACCGCCAATTTATACTAACAAGAGCGAGCTCAAAGGGAGTTACCCCTTGTTTGTCGCGACAATTGATCGCCTCTGGCCACTTTTCAAAAATCTTCAAAGCAACTTCGGATTTCGATTCCTGAAGGGTGGTCTCATGATTGCATATACGGTGTAAAGGAGCCTGCCCCTTATCGTCTAGCACCCGGACGTTAGCGCCATGATCAAGGAAAAGCTTGATCACGTCATAGCCTCCATTCGAACAGGCAATATGCAGCGGTGTTTCCCCTGTATCATTAGGAATATTGATAGCCTCTGGCCATTTGTCAATAAGTAGCCGAGCAACCGTCAATGATAGCCCGTTACAGACAACATTCGAATCATTGTTGTTGCATATATAGTGCAAAGAAGTCTGCTTCTTCTTATCTTGCAGATCAACACGGGCACCATTTGCAAGTAAAAATGCAACCACGTCCTCATAGGAGTAACAATGTCCAGAGCAAAGAATCATTAGTGGCGTTTTCCCATCGTTATCAGGAATATTGATGCCCTGCGGCCATTTTTTAGCAAGAAACTTTAGGTCGTCAAAACTCCCGTGTTCGCACGTCAGGGACCAAAGAGTCCGTCCCTTATCATTCCTCACATCTGGATTGGCGCCATATTCAAGTAAAAGCGCAGCAACCTTCTCAGGATTGACCGGCAGACTACCATTAAGCACCTGCCGAAGGACTTCGTTTTTTTCCTCAGATGATACTTCCCCGCTTCTCAGTCTCTTTTCAGCAGACTCAATGGAGCCGCCTTTAAGGTCAGTAAGAAACGATGGCTCTTCCTTAGTTTCTTCACGCTCAACAACAAACTCGGGTTCAAACTCGTCCGTCGTTTTCTCCACTGGCGCTTTCTTAAAAACCTGCGAACCAACCTTAGATGATATTTCTTTTGCTCCAGCATTGACCAACGCATCAGCCGCCTCCTCGGCTTTACGCTCCCCTTTTTTTGTCGCCTCCCTTGCCAACTGGAGTACCGTTTTCCCTGATTTTTGCTCTATGGTATTGGGATCAGCGCCCAACTTTAACACAGTGGGAACCATAAACCATTCGCCCATCCTCGCACACCACTGCAGTTCCTTGGTTTCCTTATCGTTGAACTTTTGCCCTTGCCTCATGGCTTCGGCTTGCTGCACAGCTCCCATCATCCCCAGAAACACCAGGGTTACGAAAGACAGGCCTTTCTTTTTAAAAGACATATGCAATGCTCCTTAAATATTTAAAATAATAACAATCCGATAGTTAACAATTTAATTAATAGAATGGTAAAATCGTGCAATTTGTCAAGAAATTTTCAACCAACCGCAAAAGTACCCCCAGTACCTGCCCGGCCCGGAGGGATCTATTCCAAGAGAACGCGCCTCCAGTTACCACAGGGCCAAGTATTCGTGGGGCTTTACCCTCTAAAATTCGCTGCTATTCGCTCATTCGTTTCACTTTTTTTGTCATCTCACCCCCATAAAACCCAAAATCGTCAACCTCAAAGGTTGCATCATGCACTTTATTCTGCTGCAGGAGCCGAAAGAGCTTTTCCTGGACCTTCCGGCCATTTACAATTTTGCGAAACTCAAGCGTTGCGTTCTCCATAAAAACAAGCTCAAATCCATTAGCAAAGCTGCCCAAAAGCCTCACCAACCAGGCGGCATCATTGTAATCATAGGGCATTTTTCCAGCAGCGGCAGCCATTTTCCCCAATATTTCATCGCACAGCTTGTTGTCATCACCAATTTCTTTGATAATAAATTCTACCATACCAGGACGCAGCCACACTGATAAAAGCCCATCAGAATCGTCCCGCATAGCCTCAAGATGCTTTTTAACTTCTTGCGCATTGGATTTGATGGTGCCATTTTTCAGATCATCCCAGCACAACGCCCTTTGAAAAAACGCCCCCTGTCTAGCAATTACCTCAGAAGAGACCTTGAAATTACGCGAAACCTTCTGCGTTAACCACAATACTCCGTCACGGGGATCATTCTGATCATCGAGCCCAACCGCGCGGAGGTTGGCACCTATGCTCACTAAATACCGGCAGATACCCTCATATTTGCAGTAGGCTGCCATAAGCAGGAGCGTCCAGTTCGTGTTGTCTTTCGCCTCAAGCATGGCTTGAAGGTTCCCGCCGCTCTTTCGGCAATATTCTACCAAAAGCTTAAGCAGCTTCAAGTGTCCATAGTTGCAGAGTATATGCCCCGCAGTATGGTTCCATCCACCCAACCTACTCTGTTTTGTTTTCACCTCAGGATCAGCCCCATGATGGAATAAGAACTTGAAATATGCCTCACATCCTCTCCTACAAGCACCATGAAAGGGCGTTTCGTGACCACGAAAAGTATTAACCCATCCCGGAGACATTTTTTCAACAAGCATACCCGCCATATCCAATCTATCCATCTCGCACGCAACTTCCAACGCAGTTTGCCCATTATGATTGGGCAAAAGCGGATCAGCGCCCAGGTCACGCACGACCCCAGCTACCTGATGGTCCCCTCTAGCGCACACGACATGAAGAAGAGTATTACCTCCACTCCCGGGGTTGTTTATTCGCGCTTTGATCATCTCTTTATTTTCGTCCATATCCAGAAAAGCACTAACCTGGTCCTTTTTGCCGGAGCAACATACTTCCCAGAAAGGCATCAGCTCTTCATCTCCATCGGAATACCTCGTGACGACTTGCTGCTGCTTGCGATTCATTGCTGCAACGTACTTTTCAGTCACTACCATCCCCAGGAAGACCAGCGCTAAAAAAGCTATTCTTTTATTTTTAAAATCCATATTTTCCCCTTCATCAAAAATAACCCTGTCTTACCCCGGAAACATGCGTGAACCACAGGACTTTCACTTACTTGTTAAAAAACAGAAACCGCATATCAACGCGCTCTTTCAATGCCAGCGTTCTCGACAAACCATTTTTTCCACCCTCTTTATGGCCCTTCCAGGGATTTTGCTGCGACGCATACGCCTCTTCAACAAGCTTTTGTACCGCCATATCATTTTTTGAACTGCCAAGCTGATGTTGTATATCGCGGAGCAAGTTTCCATCAATCCTCATCCCATTGCGCAGCAGCAGCGCAACAATGTCAATGTGGCCGTTCCTGCCTGCCCTACGTAGAGCTTCTGGCACCAAGACAGCACCCTGCCGAATAAAACGACGAGCAATCTTCAAATAACCAAATTCACACGCGATACAAAGCCCCTGAAACGATGGGCTTCTAATCTCCCACACATCAGTACTATTGTTCAGGGTGCAAATACGCGTTTGATCTTCGATCTTATCTTTTATAACATGCGCGTAATAGCTCAATACCACTTTAAAAACGTCCTTAGGGTCAACCATTCCCAGGGTAGATTGTACGGTACAAAACCCCGCACACACGACAAATACCAATAACAATAAACTCCGTCTTTTTCCCATCGGGCTATCCATTCTCCCATCCTTTCTTCTGCACGGGTACATGCGTACACGTATTTCATTAGTTATTTTTATAATATTCTTAATAATATTTTTATAATTACATTTGGATAAAAATTTTAAAAAATCGCCCACCGCGAAACCATTTCACACGGGCATCTCTGTATAAGAATATACCAATTGAAATATTCTGTCTATTTTTATACATTTCACCAAGTAAACCTCCTATGGAGCTCGTACTTTAAAAGCAACTAACCCTGGGGCCTTGTATTTGTGAAAATATAGGCGGGGAGTTTGTGGGGCCGCAGGCCCCACGCCCAATTTCTATGCCCGCAGGGGGCCGAAGGCAGCTCCGAGCGATTGGTTGTTTTTTAGATAACAGCTCTATAGCACTTTCGATTTTTTATTTTTATGCTATAATTGTTGAAGTAAGTGAAATATAATAAATAAAAAATTCGCATTTTGCACTGTGTTGTTGCAATATAAGCTTTTATTTTTATTAAAGGATTTATGTATGTTGAATAAATACTCGCGCCTTACGCTCTTTTTACCCGCCCTTCTGGCCGTGTGGGCAAGCTTTGGCATGAATGACTTTGGCCACAAGGTAGCAGATCTTAAACGCGAAAATTCACTCCAAGATACACAGGTAAATAACCAGATAAAACAAACTAAGCTCCTCGTTAAGAACTCTACCATTGAGAACTATAACTCGAAGAAAAGTCTTATTCTGGTTGGGATATTCGACCAAAAAACTTTCGAAAACGCGATCAAGCGACTGCCGGAAGAGCTACAAATAAAAGAAACAACGTGGCTCAAGGCCTTTGTTCCAAAGTATGAAAAACACCTGATACTGGCCAAGAAAGAGACCACTGTCACGCAAAAGCTGGTGAGTGTTCCTCTGTGCCTAAGCATTTTGACAGGCCTTTTCTGGTTCGGCACTTCATTTCCCAAAAAAATCTCTAACATTTTGGGTATTACATCGCTCGTTAGCCTTGCGGGAGGCATTTTGGGAATAAAGATATACAGTTCAAGGCTTGATGCCCTTGACAAGCAGCTTGAACAACTCGTTTATCCCCCCGAAAATGTGCAAAAGTTTTAAGCTTCTCAGGAGACCCTCTTATGTTCAATAAATACTCGCGCCTCGCGCTCTTTTTACCAGCCCTTCTGGCCGTGTGGTCAGGCTTTGGCATGAATTTCAGTGAAATCAAGGAAAAAGCGAAAAAATTAAACGCAATCACGGAGCAGGCAGAGAATGATAGTATCAAGTACTATAACAAACTGAAAGCAGATATCGTTGACGGGGCTTTCGAGAGACCAACTTTCAAAGAATCATTCAAACTGTTCCTCGATATATTGCCTGACACAATGAAGCCCAAAGAACTGGCGTGGTACAACGACTTTCTTCCAAAGTATGAAGAACATCAAAGTTGGGTCACGAAAGAGACTGCCGTCACGGAGCACCTGATAATCTTTCAATTTTTCTTCGGTATCACTGCCGGCATTCTCTCGTTCACCATACAACCCTCAGGCAGAATATCCCGCGTCCTGGGTATCACAACACTCGTGAGCTTCCTGGGATTCCTTGCGGGAACCAAGATTTACAGCAGCAGGCTTGCGACTTTTAAAGAACGGTTAAAAAGGCTCGTTTACCCCGGCGAACAAGCAAACTCCTGATTCGGACGCGGCAAGCGCAGCGCTTGCCAAAATCACTTAAGCAGGGCTTCCATCTTGCCCAACACCATACGGATCTGCTCATTTTTGACCCGTTTTTGCGCATCACGCACGCACCTTAAAGACGTTCGCATCTGATCATCAACCACAAAATCGTACTTGTCGCGCTTATGCACGTGCGCAAGCAGCTCATCAAGTACATGACACTGCATGTCCTCTGGCAATTTCGTGGTACCCCAAGCGTCATCAAGCTTGAGCAATAAGCTTACAATTCCATGGGATACATCTCCCTGTTTTGCGGCTTTTGCCAGCAGATTTTTAGCAAAAAAATAACCGGGCGTTTTTTGGATTAATAACTCCCGAATCTTGATATCGGGCATGTAGGCACTTGCTGGTAATAGCGCTACCACAAACGCATCACTATAAAAGCTGCCGTCGTGACTCTTGTTCACCCGCTCCCACTTTTCCACGGCAGACACAACCTTATCCATCAGAGCATAGTTGGACTGCCGAAAGCAGAAAAGCCCCGGTATGGTAATAAGCTGGAGCGGCAGCTGCCCAACTTCAGCATCAGCACCTGAGGTTAGCATGCCAAGAGCAGCCTGGTACCAGCCACGCTCTATAACTTGCTTTGTATAGACACAATAATCACAAAACGCTGCCATAAGGTCAGTGGGCTGTTCCTGCTCACGAATAAGTGTCTCGTAGAGCTTACAGGTCTTATTGGCATAGTCTTGCAAAGCCTGCCCCTGCTTAACAACATCACCCTTCGACTGTTCCCAGCTGCCCTCCATTTCCTGACAAGTCAGATCAACAAGATAACGAGTCTCCTGATCGAGCCCCTGCATGCCGTACAAAAAAACCGGCAAACCAATAACACCTATCAGCCCCAAGCCCAAAACCGTACGTATCGTCATGACACTTCCTCCTACCCATGCGCCCCGCAACTAGTCTCTCACTTAAAATTATAGGCGTTTTCTAGGCCGTCAAGCAACAAACACCTATTATAGATAAAAAAATACCAGTCTAGAAAAAAATATGCCGTCACAGCTAACAAAAAAACCTATTTTTTTCTAGACTGCTGGAGCACTGACCCGTGCACCCTGAATGCACGTGCAACTATTTTTTATTACAGGAGTTTTCGTATGGCATCACAACTTCTCAAAAGCCCTATCGCCCTGATCGCCCTCGCCACCCTCGGCCTCCCAACGCACCTACTGGCAACCGAACAAGCGCCAGCCTCTCATGCCATCTGCCCCCCCACACAAGCCTGGCAAAACCGTGAATTGGTCGGCGCCCTTGACGCACCAGCTCGCGCAGGCATTGCCGATAGCACCTGTTTCCCGGCCTCGCTTATTGCGCAGCCCGACAAAGACCTGCGTACCCAGTGGAAAATAGTCGCCAACGACCTTAAAAAATATATCTCTACTGATGAATCAATCGCCGGCAGTCTGTACCATATGGGCGTCTGGAGCGAACGTATGGTTGGCCATTGGGCACTATTATGGCGCAGTCTACTCTGTTCAGAGTGGGGATCGGCAACAACACCACTCATGGCACGTTCCTGGTTTTATTATCTGGACCTTTCAGAACGCGAATACGCACTTCTTGCCCTTGCAGCATTCTTGCAGCCTATTGGCCTTGCCGGCGATCAGCAGTTTTCTTTCGATAAAAAGGAGGGGGCCTCACTTCGAGGCGCACAGTACCTGCTCGGGATCCAGCCCTATAAGCTGGCTAACGGCACACCGTTTGATCTACCCGGGCTGCTTTCAAAACTAAAACTCTCGCAAACCGAGCAGGGGCTGGTGGCATTTTTAGTCGCCGCTCGGGCCCTGTTTGGCGATAGCGTAAAAAAACTGTTCCAAGAATCGCAAAAACCTGATTACCAGCCAGCAACAGCCATCGATCAAACAGCGCGTGCGCTACTAACCCAATTAGAACAGCTCAAAACAACGTTAGGCCTCGCGCTGGCGCTTGATCAAAAAGCCCTGGTTATGATCGCAATTGTCGACGCAGCCGCAGCGCGCGGCACACAGCCAGAAGAGGGTACCACCTCGCTCTTATTTGGGCCCGCATGCCAACGGCTCCTGCCACCCCGCGCCTGCCACGATGCTAACGCATATTATCGCTTTAATTATGCCAACGACAAAAACATCGGCCTGGCGCTCAAAGATGCACTTGTACGACACGTCAGCTGATAGGCCCGGAGCCCCAAAAAGCATACCCGATTCTTGCTTGGCGTGTACGTATTGGCATACTAGAGAAGTATAGAACCACGCTGTCATGTTATAGAGCCCGGAGCAGGTATGTTCTCGCGATGTTTAACCTACACGCTACTTTGCATAGTCCCTGTAGCGCCTCTTTATGCCATGAATTTTCCCACCCCAAGCCATCTGCTCTTACTCACCAACGGGGCTTTCACCTGCAGCCTCTGCAAATATGCAACCACCCAAGAAGACAGGCTTACCCCTATGGGCTGCGCACATCCAGTACATACTCGCTGCGCGCTCAAAAATGCCCAGCAGTTTTGCACGGCACTTTTAGAAAATAAAGACCCAGAAACCGATGCTACCATTATGCTCCTGATAGCATGCTCACGGTGCAGAAGATGGGGCCCTATGACCATGCCAGGAATGTTCACCGACGTCCACGAGACTGACTGCAGAGATCTTTTTTTGGGCGGAACCCCCTGTGTCAAGTGCAAGCGATCCATCAATTTCCTTGACAACGCCTATTTTCAAGAATGTCACCATGTAATTCATATGTCATGCCTCTCAAAATATATTTTTCAAGATCTTCTTCTGCTTGTCCTAAAGAGGCCCGGCAGAATACGCCACTGTAGAATAGATTTTGTCTGCCCTTGTAAAAAGTGCTATAAACCAACACCACTTACTACCCTGCTCATAAAAAAACGCCCAAAATCGCCAAAAAAAAAGCGCCCTGCATCGCCCCAGGCTCTCGACAAGAAGACCGACTAGTCTGAATCAAAAACAAACACTTGCTTTTATCGGCACGTTATCGGCATACTAAAAGCGTCAAGGAGTGCCAATACCATGTTTACTGAGCAAAAAAATAGCCTGACGCCCCAACTCAAAACCCGGGCATCAAAGCTTCCAGCAATTCCCCGCAGCATCTGGGCTTTAGGCCTTGTGAGCCTCTTTATGGATACATCATCAGAGCTGATTCATAGCTTGTTGCCACTTTTTATGGTAACAACGCTCGGCGCCAGCATGACAGCAGTAGGCGTCGTTGAGGGCGTTGCTGAAGCGACTGCCCTGATAGTCAAACTATTTTCTGGCATTTTGAGCGATTATGTACACAAACGCAAGCTGCTAACCCTGATTGGATATGGACTTGCAGCTCTAGCAAAGCCACTATTTGCCCTCGCAAACACCATTGGAATGGTCATGGCCGCTCGTTTTACTGATCGAATTGGCAAGGGCATTCGTGATGCCCCACGCGATGCCCTCATGGGAGCACTCGCGCCCCCAGAAATACGCGGCGCCTGTTTTGGCCTGCGGCAATCCCTTGATACTATCGGCGCATTTCTGGGCCCCGTGCTCGCCATAGCGGGTATGTTCCTGTTTGCAAACGCTATTCGCCCCGTGCTCTGGCTTGCTGTTATCCCTGCACTGGTTGCTTGTATTATTCTTGCCTGGGGCGTTCAAGAACCAAAAAATAACCAAGAGACAAGTCCAAAGGCCTCGATCAAAACAGGCGATATCTGGATTATTGGCGGCGCCTATTGGCAACTGGTGGCTCTTGGCGGCCTGCTTGCCCTTGCGCGTTTTAGTGACGCATTTCTCATACTAAAAGCCCAGGCAACCGGCCTCCCCCTCGCCCTTGTCCCACTAGTGATGGTGATTACGAATATCATCTACGCACTCGCTGCATATCCTGCTGGTATACTCTCTGACCGAACAAACAAGAAAGCAATGCTTGTACTTGGGACCTGCTTCCTAATAGCCGCTGATCTGGCGCTGGGATTTACCAACAACCTCTGGATACTTGCCCTGGGAATAGCTCTCTGGGGCCTACATATGGCTTTTACACAAGGGCTGCTCGCAGCGATGGTAACGGACACCACACCACCGGCACTGCGCGGCACGGCCTACGGCGTATTTAACCTGGTCAGCGGCTTTGCCCTGCTGATTTCAAGCATCAGTGCAGGCGTTCTGTGGGACCGATTTGGCTCGCCAGCCGCCTTTTTCACCGGCGCGGCCTGCGCAACACTGGCAATCGTTGCGTTGCTTTCGATAAAGCCTAACCACGAAAAGAAAAAATCATGATCTATCTCTGGATAGCCCTCGGCAGTGCACTCGGCGGCATAGCACGTTATTGGTTTTCAGGAATTATAACTGCAAGCCTTGGGGAAACTTTCCCATGGGGAACCATCCTGGTAAATATTCTGGGATGCTTTGCTATTGGTTTTTTTGTTGCACTCACCGAACCTAACGGGCAACTGGCAGTCAACACTCAAACCAAACACTTTTTCATAACTGGGCTTTGCGGTGGCTTTACCACATTTTCTGCCTTTAGCTTTCAAACGCTTCAGCTGGCCCACCATCGAGAATCCTTGCTCTCTGGGGCAAATATTATTTTTTCTGTGGGACTATGCCTGGCATCGGTCTGGATTGGATTTGCGTTGGCAACAGCCCTAAGCCAACTCAAGGGAATATAGAGGGAGGGATTCCCGCCTTCGCCAAGGCTTCGGCGGACAGGCTCCCCCTCGATAAATTCGCCAGCCAATGCAAGAGCTATACCATTTTACCAAAAAATTACCGCCGTCCCCCGCCGCTGCTAGAACAGCTATGGAGGACAGGCGCCGCGGCGATATGCATACAAAAAAACTCCCATTTCTGGGAGTTGCAAAAAACAAGAAAAACTTGGAGGAGAGAGAGGGATTCGAACCCTCGATTCCGTTTTACACGGAATAACGGTTTTCGAGACCGCCGCTTTCGACCACTCAGCCATCTCTCCTGACAATACATTTAGAGTAACCCGTTTTACCAGACTCAGCAAGAGCGCCAGAAACGGCTCCTACACAAAAAATAACGCCGCAACGCGGCGATAAAAATCATTTAAAGAGGATGGCCTGCCATCCGTCCTTCGACAAGCTCAGGATGAGCGGGCTCCCGCCGCGTAGGATGGTGCGCCCAGAAGGAGTCGAACCTTCAACCTTCAGATCCGTAGTCTGATGCTCTATCCAATTGAGCTATGGGCGCACATATACTTTATATTCTAGCGTATTTTTCAAATTTTCAAAGCACTAAATGCTTTTATACACCAAATCAAGATCATAAAAAATCTTTAGAAAATGGTGGAGAGAGAGGGATTCGAACCCTCGTGCCCCCGTTAAGAGACTCTTGCTTAGCAGGCAAGCGCTTTAGACCGCTCAGCCATCTCTCCAAAACATTTCAAGCAACCCTTAACCTATGCCGGAGTCACGCCCTGCTTTATGTACATGATTTTACACATGGCACGCGGGGGTTTGTCAAAAACGCACCCGGACACTATCCTAATATCTTAATGATAAGATGTTTCAGATTTTTTGCAAGGCCAGCCCCATGAAACTCCCTATTAAAGTTATTCCACGCGCTTCCCGACAGCGCTTGGTCCTGGATAAACAGGGAACGATTCGCTGCTATGTCACCAGTCCGCCTGAAGACGGCAAGGCAAATCGAGCCGTCATAGCACTTTTTGCTGAATCCTTGGGCTGCTCGCCACGGGCTATTTCGATTGACCAGGGGCTTACATCACAAAACAAAGTGCTCGATATTGATGGCTATGCATCACTGGAGACTCTCTATTTGGCCCTTGGTTTTGAGCAACAGGGCACGCTCCCCCTGGCACTCGCGCCTTCAAGCAAGCGCAAGCCTGGCAATCAGGCCTAAGCCAAGATCAGACGAAAAATATTTGACGATTCCTGCGCCCCTGATAGACTTTTAATAAGCATTTTGATGCAGGCATACCAGTGCTGATATTTGAATGTTGTTGACATGTGCCGGGGTGGCGAAATTGGTAGACGCACAGGACTCAAAATCCTGCGGTGGCGACACCATGTCGGTTCGAGTCCGACCCCCGGCACCATTTCTTATGGAGGTTGAAGTTTTGGAGGATTTTCCATGCTTGTTGATGATATTCGCGAGCAGATAAAGGCGATCAGGCCTGATCTGGATACGGTTACCCAATGTTGGGAACAGGCGCACTTCGAGGCAACCTACCAGCGACTGCATGCCCTCAGCACCCAAGAAAATTTTTGGCAAAATGCCGATCAGACCAAGATTCTTAAAGATTTACAGGCCGTTAAAACGCTTCGCGATCGGTATTTGCAGGTTACCAACACATACCATGAATTAGCAGAAATGACCGAGCTATTCCATGACGACGAGGCCCAACTACGTGGTATCAACGCCGAGATTCAGCGTTGTATTTCAGAAATCAAGCGCCTTAAGGTTAATTTATTATTAAGCGGCGAGGATGACGATGCCAATTGTTTTTTAAGCATCAACTCTGGCGCCGGTGGCACCGAGTCACAGGACTGGGCCGACATGTTATTACGCATGTATCTGCGGTTTTGTGAGCGCGAAGGATTTGCAACCCAGGTTATCGACTACCAACCGGGCGAGGGCGCGGGAATCAAATCGGCAACTATTTTTGTAACGGGAACAAATGCCTATGGCCTGCTCAAGACCGAACAGGGTATTCATCGGTTGGTACGCATTTCGCCGTTTGACGCTAATAAGCGGCGCCATACGTCGTTTGCGGGAATTTTTGTATTACCCGAAGTAACCCAGACCGATATTGTCATCAATCCCAATGACCTACGCATCGACACATTCAGGGCAGGCGGTGCCGGCGGACAGCACGTAAATAAAACCGAATCGGCCATTCGTATCACCCATATCCCCAGCGGCATTGTGGTTCAATGCCAAAACGAGCGTTCGCAAGCACAAAACAAAGAAACGGGCATGAAGATGCTCAAGACCAAGCTCGTGCGCAAGCAAAAAGAAGAGGCGCACGCCAAAGTCGAGTCTATTGAGAAAAAAAGCATTGAGTGGGGTTCACAGATTAGATCATACGTACTACACCCGTACAAAATGGTCAAAGACCACCGAACTGACGTCGAATCGCCCCAGCCAGAATTGGTACTCGATGGGGATCTAATCCCTTTTATCGAAGCACAGCTGATTGCCGAACAAAAAAGTACGTAATCCCGGCCCCCAAAACTATTTATTTTTTTCTTAGCTGCAAAAGATGCTCCCGCAGGACCTCTGGGACATTCTTGAAGCCATCAGCACCGAACAGATGAACTCCTAAAGCAATACTGCAGGGCAACAGCAGGGCATTTAATACTTTTTGCTGGCCCGACGGCCCATGCGGCCATCCTGCCTTTGTCATGGTTGTCCCATTGACAAAAACAGTCGCATAAACCCTCTGAATAAGAGCCCAAACGCCATTGGCAACAGAATACCCTTTGCTTGCCACACTCCACGTCAGTTTAGGAGCATGCAGAGTACTGTACATACGCGCCAGACACTCAGCAGTAACATACATTGAAAGCCCCGCAAAAAAAGGATACTGCGGCGTATGCCCTGGGGCAAATACTGCACTCATCAGCGATATTCCTATCAACGTCCCTGCACGCCGCACCACCGATGGCAGAGGGCTCGTCCCAGGAGACAGAACGGTGCTCACACCGGCCCCAAAGAGCGGGTCCCTACAAAGAATACTCAGGTACTTGGTAGGGTGTCTGAACCGAACCTTATAGGTACTCAAAACCAAGTCGATCAGGGCTTGCCTGACCGATACGCTCGTCTGTGCATAGACACCAGACACTGGCAAAGTGCGTTCAATGCTATCAATCACATGGCCATACCCAAAACCATCTACCAGGACCTTGATAAGCTCTGGATCGAACGGACATAACTTATCAATAACAAGACTTGAGACAAGCGGCGCAACAGAATCTCCTATCACGCGGCCATTATGGAGCAATTGTTCCCATTTTGACATTTCGACCTCGATCTGCCGCAGCTGCAAGCATGCAGGACACTTGAGATAAAGCTTTTTATCAGAACTATCATAGAGGGTCTTGTACGGCGTTTCGGTGTACACATCGGCCAAACACTGCCGACAAAGCTGGTAGCCGCACCTACTGTTACTCTCTTGAGCGTGAAGAACGTATAAATTATTTTGGGTTGGCACCATTTTTTGACAGCCTCGGCAATCGCGACTTTCAACCTGCTGTATAGGCAGCGTTTGAGGCAGCTCTTTCTGCATGCTATGCGAAGAAGACACAACGAAAAAACTAAGCCCCAACGCAAGAACCATGCGCTGAACAGAAATTATTTTTTTCGCCATACACAACCACTTTCCAATAGGCACAAAAGCTCTATAATTTTTTATTTATTTCTAACTATTCCTAGAAGATCTATTACTAGCTTATACTGTTTTTAAAAATTAAACAAATTCCAGTTGTAATGTTTTCTAAAAAACCAAGAAAGTTTTGCCCAAGCGCACGCTTTTTAATATTTTACATGCTCAAAATTCCCGATCTATTAACTTATCACACACGATCGTGTAAAATATGCAATAGCATTGCAGTTTTTACAAAATCCTCGCAAAAGGAGCTCGACATGATCATTCAGCGCGAAATCAAAAAACACTTACAAGAATTATCCCGGCAATTTCCTGTTGTGGCCGTCATGGGCCCGCGGCAGTCAGGCAAAACCACCCTCGTCAAAGATACCTTTCCTGACTACGCCTACGTCACCATGGAGGATCTGGACATCAGAGGCGCCGCCAAAGACGACCCGCGAGGCTTTTTCGATACCTACACAAACTACTCAGGCGTAATTATTGACGAGATTCAGGAAGCCCCCGAGCTCTTATCCTACATGCAAGGGATCGTTGATAAAACCTATCGCCCCGGGTTTTTTATTATCACTGGGTCGCAGCACTTCCTCATGTACGAAAAAATTACCCAGACGCTCGCTGGGCGCATAGCACTGCTCACGCTACTCCCCCTTTCCGTCAGCGAGCTTGACGCTGCTGGAATGCGGCCCGACAGCCTGGGGGCGCTACTTCTCAAGGGTTTTTATCCGCGCCTGTACGCACAGCCCATCCCCGTGCAAACCTGGTATAGTAACTACATCAGCACGTATGTCGAAAAAGACGTTCGCCAAACGCTCAAAATCACCGATATCATATCATTTCAACGGTTCTTAAAACTCTGTGCCGCGCGCACAGGAACCATGCTGAGCCATGCCGCGCTAGCAAGAGATGCTGATATAAGCCCCAATACTGCAAAAGCCTGGATCTCCATTCTTGAGGCAAGTTTTATTATAAAGCTCCTGCCCCCCTACTACAAAAACTTTAACAAGCGCATCGTTAAAAGCCCCAAACTCTATTTTTACGACTCAGCGCTGGTCTGCTCGTTGCTTGGTATCAGAACGGCCGAAGAAATCTCTATTCACCCTCTCAGGGGAGCACTGGTGGAATCTTTTGTCATAAGCGAACTCTTCAAATATAGTTACAACCACAACGAACAACCGCACATCTATTTTTGGCGCGATGCCCAGGGGCACGAAATTGACGCCATCATAGAAAAATCATTTGATCAGACGGTACCAATTGAAATCAAGGCCGGCATGACCGTTAATGCTGATTTTTTCAAAGGATTGCGCGACTGGCAAAAGATTACACAACAAGCCGACAATCCTGCCTATATAGTCTATGGCGGCTCTGAGAATCACGTCCGGCAGCACGGGAAGGTCTATGCGTGGCACGCCATAGCCACCATGCTCAAAGAAATCTATATTCGCTAACGCGCACAATCACCGCAACCAGGAGCACGTACGGCATTTACAAAACTATCCAGAATCGTATACTCGCACATGTCATGGGTTCTGAACCACTACTTGATTAAGAGGGGCATCCTAATGCCATCAATTTTTACCAAAATTATCGCGCGGGAAATTCCCGCAACCATTGTTGCCGAAACCAACGATATCATTGTCATCAAAGACATAGCGCCAAAAGCGCCTATTCACCTACTCATTGTACCCAAAAAAGAAATTTGCGATATTCAGGCCTGCACGCCCGATGATATGCGCTACATCACGGCCATCATGGCCATGGCACAACAACTATCTAAGACCATTCCGGGGGCAGAACACTTTCGGCTCATATGCAATTGCGGCGAACAGGCAGGCCAGCGAGTATTTCACCTGCACTTCCACTTTTTGGCCGGCCAGCACTTTATAGATTAAAACCAATCCCGCAATATAAACTTGCACCAATCGCGCTCGTATCCTGCGTCCGCTCATCCTGAGCGAAGACGAAGGACGCTCAGGACGAGCGGGCTTGGGGATGCGAATACACACAACACGCTCTCCAGAAGCCAGAGCACAAAACCTGTAGCCCTAGGAAAGAATCATATCATGATGCACCTGCCAGCAAGAACAACCGTTATAACCGCGATCAGCGCAAGCCTATTTACCTGCTTTGCCGTCGCCGTCATGAGCTATATTGCAATCGCCACGCCTATTGGCCCGTGGATCGAAATTGTCGTAGCGCTGCTCTGCATGCTCAGCGTCAAATTATTCTGCAGTCGTTGCCAAGACGCCACAATAAAACAGTTTATTGGCCTAACCACCGCTGCCGCTGGCGTTGGAGGCATTGTCGCGGTTGTCTCCGGGTTCATATTCCCAACGCTTTACTTTCTTGACGCCGCACAGTTTAACGCTTGGCTTGCCACACCCTGGACATTTGCGCTCATTATTGGCTCAAGCATTATGGTTGGGGGCTCGTATGCACTCATGATTGCCGGCATCTTCAGAAACCAGATGCTCACCGACACACGCATGCCCTTCCCCATTGGGCGTATCGTAGCCGAAACCATTACCGCTTACAATCAGGTACGCAAAGCACTTGAGTTGGTTGCAGGGCTCACAAGTACCTTTATTATTAATGGTCTTTCAAAAGTTTTCTCCTGGTTCCCCAGCTCCATAACCGTTCTACCAACATTCAAGATTGGCCCACTGGCACTAGCCTCAGAGTCGATCCCCATTAACATCATGCTCCTGTTTGTCGCCATTGGCTTTGTCGCCGGAGACCTGCTCGTCGCGCCACTCATAACCGGTATTTGCACCAAACTGGTTTTTCTCGAGCCACTCCAGAAACTACTTTTTGCCGACATAAGCCCCTCAAACGTCGTTCTCGCCTTTGGGGGTGGCATGCTTTTTCTGGAAGCGCTTTTTGGGCTTTTAAAACTCCCCGTAAAAAAATGGTTTATTGCACTTCGCACGTACCTGAGTACCTGCACGATTAGCCTACAAAACCTAGGCCCAGAAAAAACCGCTCGTCCTGAGCCTGTCGAAGGGCTCGAGCGGGCAAGACTACTATCCAAAGTTGGGCACAATCTCCAATGGTGCCACAGCTTTGCAACCCAATTCTACGAGCACATCGCCGTCGTATTCCTGTGCATTGCCTATCTCTGGTATTTTGAGTTTTCCATTCTCGCGATCTTGTACATTATGGGCCTAACGGCCGTATTTGCACACCAACTGCTTATTATTGGCGGCAAAACAGGCATCGCCCCGTTTGGGCGCTTCTCAACGGCCGTCATGCTTCCCGGTTTTATCATTTTCCAGTTCACCAGCGTACAAATTACCCTCGTCTCCCTTTTCGTCAGCTTCGCCGGCGCCATAGCCGTCGACCTTATGTTTGGACACGTCATGGGTCGCGATTTGGGAATTCCTGCGAGCCGAATCACAAAATTCCAAATATTGGGGCTTTGTATAAGTGCGCTTATCTATGGGCTTATACTTATGCTTTTAATAAACCACTTTGGACTTGGCTCGCCCGAACTGAGCGCCCAGCGCGGGCAGGCACGCGCACTCCTCACAACAGCCGCTCAATTTAACTGGATTATAGTAGCGCTTGGCGCGTTTTTTTGTCTATTGCTGCACCGAACACGCATTAACGCAACGCTGGTTTTTACCGGGCTCTTTTTTCCCATCAAATACAGCATCCTGCTGGTTGCCGGAGGCATCATGACCTACTTTGTAGAAAGCAAGCAGGCCCATGAACCATTCTGGTCAGGCGTATTCGCCGCCGGCGCGCTCTGGATTATTTTAAGCGTATTTATCTAGAGAGATTTTTATAACAAAAAAGTGCCTGCCTATGAGCTAATCACTCACGGACAGGCACTAATATATTTTCAAATTATGCGAAACTCTTATGCGCCAAGGCCAACACAGACACAGCCCTCCTGCGTCACATGCCCCCACCGCTTGCCTTCACTTGTGCAGCATTTAAGGCAGGCCTCCCTGCTCCTGCAGCACTCAGGACATGACTTGGTACCCGACTTCCCTGAGCAATTCGCGTACCAATCAGCTGATAACGCCGGGACCAGCCCAATAAGAAAACTCGCAACAACCAGTCTCAATACAAATTTTGGCAAAACCATACGCTCTCCCTTTCTCAAACAGCTTACAACCGGCTTACGATAGTCCACGCACGAAAGCAATCTTCGCTCGTTTTAACTATCCTTCCAATCACTATAATATTCTATTTGATAATTAAAAAGCAATAATTTAAGCCAATTTATTTCTCGCAAAGCAACCGCTCAAAACACACAAGAACGACCCACGCCCCTCAGTTGCCGCCACCCTTCCGCACACAGGCATAATACTCATCATACATTTTGTGTATGATCTCCCGCGAAAGCGGCTCTTGATCGAGATCTTTTTCCCGCAGCCGCCACAGATCAGGATTTTTACCATCGCGCGCCTCTGCAATAAGCTGGGACACTACTACTTCTGGAAAATCAAACAGTATTTTATACTGCGCCAGGACGCGTTCCATGCATTTCTGGCGAACATCTGCACCAATCTGGCCTAAAGCAGCCTGGTCTTTCGGGCCGATCTGTTTGCCGCCCTCACCCGCAGCACTCTGCGCACCAAGCGCCAGCAGCACGCTCGCTATAAGCAAATTTTTTTTCATATCAAAATCCTCACATTTAAAAATCACATCATGCCAATCATCCGGCATCACTCTATTGCCAACGTTAATCTCTGCTCATGGTGCGCAAGCTCAATAATCCCTGCAGGCCATGTAGCCGCAATATCCACTATGTCGCCCGTGAGCGAGTCACAGATTGGTGTAAAAAGCGGCGTTAGGGCAGCGCTCGCTTTCAGATCTCCGGTCAACGCCTTCATATTATCCTGAATAATCGTCGCATAATGTGGCGTTGCCATCGGCTTGCAACACCCATCGACCAACTTTTGAGCAGCCGCCCCGTCACCTGTCGACTTAATGCGCTGAACCTCCTGCATTAACTCAGTAACCGTCTGCAGCGCTTTTGCCGTGTCAATAGACGCAATCGCAAGAATTGTTCTTGGCGCATTCTCAAACGCCTTTTGTTGTTCATGACATACAAAACAGCCGTGCTGTAGCAAGTAGCTAAAAATCGTCCAATCCGCGCGCGCATGGTCCCCGGAGATCACCCCCGCTTTGTCTTTTTGTGCCCACAGCCGGCCAAGAGAAGTTTGCAGCAACGAAAAGACAATCCATTCGCGCAGCTCTTCTTTGGATAGTTTTGAAGCCCACTCTTTCAAAAATCCAAGCTCAAGCAGCGTATCCAGCCGCGTAAGGGCAACATACACCGCAATAATATCCGCCCGCAGCTCTTCTATAGTCGAAAAGTACCCGGCCAACAATTCACTCTCGTTATTACTGGTCACCGGGATAGAATCCCCAACCGCATAAGTCTTTCCCTCAATCGTACAAGGTTCGCCCTCTTTGAACGTATGCCCGGCCGATTGCCCACTCCCATGCCCAATCGTTTCGTGCAAAATCACATGCAATTCCCAAATTGCATCTAAAAGGGAACACTCAGGATCGTTCACCGCAAGCCACCGTTCGCGATCTTCAGGGAAAAACAACGTACGATATCCCGCTGCGTGCAAGCTAAACGCCAGCGATTTCTGCGCAGCATAGATAATTTGCTTAGATCCAAACTGCGCGCGTATCTCAGCATAGTTGGGGAGACAATAGGCAGACGTAATACGCAAGGGCCCGAGATCACCGGTCCCAAAAACCTTACATCCAATACACGCATTGGGCAATTGCTTAATCTCGAGACGCTTAAACTCTTGAGGAAATGGCAGCTGTTGTTCGACCGAAGGCAAGACCTTACTCAACTCCTCAAGCCCAATGGTTCGTATCGTTGCATCGCCCTGAAAGAAGCCACGAAAGCCTTTTGGGTCTTTATACACTTCGATAAAGCCAAGATTATAAGAGATACGACTTGCGGTTTGGAGCCACTCGATAGAATGTTGTTTAAACAACTCTTCATCGCCGTTTTGAAAAAAAGCAATCAAGTACTCAAGGCTCTTTACCAGATGCTCATCAAAACAGCCCGGATATTTTTTGGCATGAATAGCCGCCCTATTCAGCCAATAACAGACCACTGACAACTCTTTGCCACACCGGCCAGAGCAGCAATACGCCTCGGCCTTTGGCGTACGCCGTCCCTGCGCAGGACAATCAAAGCAAAAATAATTATTAATCTTACAACACTCGGCCGCTGGCAAGAGCTTATAATCGGCCTCTGTAAAGCCTTTTGCATAGATGTTAACAGCACTCTGCTCGATTTCATCTGGCACGGTCAGTGTTGGCTCATATGTTTGGTCAACCAGCGTCTTTTCAAGCGATGCAAGCACACGCTCTGCATCAGGGTACCCAAGCGCAACCAACACGCGCTTCAAGTTTTCAGGGGTTAGAAGCGACAGGTTAAGCCCGCCTGGCGTACGCTTATTATTCACAAACTCTTTTTCAAAATACTGGCCATGATTGGTCCAGACGTAGACAAAATAGCATTCGGCCTGCTGGTAAAAAACCGGCAGGTCCAACCCGGGCAGGTCTAATACAAGCAGCTTTTCTTTATTGCTTACCAGCGTATAAAAAATATCAATAATAGCCCTGGCATCAGCATGGATCTGATCAGCAAGAATATAATTTCCTGGCAAGCTTGCACGGTACAGGTAATACAGAAAAACACGCTCTTCCGGCAAAATATCATTAAAAACCTGTAGGTTTGGATAGACCACTGCAATTTCTTTAAATTGCTCGTACGTTTGTGGCGCGGGGGGCAACATGGCCTGTACTGCTGGGACAAAACTGGTAAAACTCATAAGCAAAATCAACCTCTTTTTCATGGCACCATCCTGTTAGATAAAAACAACTTTCTCACAGCAGGCATATTCCCCATGGGAAAAACACCCATCATCCAGTATACGAGATAGCGAAACAAAAAAAACCGCCGGTGTGGCAGCGAGAGAAAACGCAAAAAAAGAGAACTTTAGGCACTCGCGAAAAGCAATTTTTTGCTCATACCAAATCCTCAGGTAATACCAATCACGTTATATAAACTTGTGTCTTGCGGTTAGCACCCTTCGACAAGCTCAGGATGAGCGGTGGGTGGGCATACAAGATTAATTTACGGGTTTGGTATAAAAAGAGTTTTTAGACAGCAGGGGCATCTGCAAGAGACGCCCCTGTCACGAATTACAACACCCATACACCGTTTGGCACACCAGGGCTTAATGGCTCTTGCCCCATACACCGCCGTTCTGTGCGCATGCGTAATAGTCTTCATACATTTGATGTATCAATTTGCTCGATCTGTTCATAGCCCATAAATTAGGAATTTCTCCCGCACGAGCTTCTTTCACCGGCTCAAAGAGACGTTCTTCATAACCATAATTTTCCTTAAAGGTGTCTGTACACTTTTGGGTCACTTCCCCCACATACTTCATCATGACCTGCTTCATGCATTGTTCGCGAACATCTGGACTGGCACTCGCCAAGCCCAAGACCGCTTGCTTCTGCTGCCCTGCAACCGGGGGAACCTCGCACAGAGCGCTCTGCACACCAAACACCAACAGGGCACTCGCCAACAATAAATTTTTTTTCATAAAAATACCCTTAAATAAAAAGAATTATTTAGCTCGCCAGCATGTTTCTTCGTTAAAAATCAGCCGGCGTTCCACCTTTTTTCAACATACACGCCTCGTACGCCTTACACAAGACTTCCAAGTCTAGATCCTTTTGCCCATTGCCCTCATTCGAGTAAGCCCGCATGCCTTTAGATTGCCATAAAGCCATCATCCGGAGCGCATGCATTAAGCCACCTTGCGCAGTTACGCGAGGCAAACGAAATGGCCCTCCTGCCCCGAAAGCGCTTTCGCCCTCAAAAAACAATTCATTTCCTCCAAAGCACGTTTTCATTGCCTCATTCATACAATCTTCACGGACTCGCCATTTCTCGTCGGACGCAGGTATTTTTATTCCCCGCTGCGCAAACGCCGCATCACAAAAAACAGGACGCTTTTGCCCATCCTGTTTGGCATTATCGCACACCGCACTTTGCACGCCAAACACCAATAATACGCTTGCCATAAGCAATTTTTTACTCATAATCCATCCCCGCTAAAATAATTGTAAAAAAAAGCGTATCTCCCCAGAGAAACACCTAGGACAAATTATACGGGATATCCGAACAAAGAAAAAGATGTGGCGTCAAAACAGGCACTATTCTGTTTTAGTCAACCAATCTTGTTGAGCATTCTCAATCAAGTCACACATGCTGGCAATGGCCCCTGGATGGGTTGGGGACCATGGCCCCTCTTGCACTTTGTACGTAAATTGTTTTTTGTCGTACATCTTTCCCAACCCCAAGCGCTCCTCAGAATTTTGGTACTGGTCCGTTTTGAGAAAATCCCACGAAATATCGGTATCATAACCCTTCTCGCTATCCAAATTTGGCTTATAATACCCGAAAATACTACTCTGCTCGGGCAGCGTCAGTGCCTCGCCACCCCCTTTAAAACCCTCCAGGTGGATACGACGAATCTTCTTAAGCGCATTGCGGTATTGCTCAAACTTGTCGTGGCGAACTTGGTTGTTAAGAAGTGCTAAAGGGGAAGTCGTTAGGTACTCCCTCTGCCAATCTGGAGCATTCCAGAAACCTAAAAAACTTTTATTGCTCATCGGTTTTGTCACCCAGGGATATTTGTAGCAAATATAGGAAGTAGCATCTTCTGGCTTCTTGCCACCTACAAGCGTCGAAACAAACCAATTCTCTAAAATCATTGCTAGTTCACCCAATGACTTTTTGGGGATTCCAAACTGCCCTGCTTGAGGCCCATCGTATAACCCAAGCGTATCAATAGACGGAAAACCCTTAACCGTAAAATACTCCTGCACCGTGCACCGGGCAAGCAACGCAAACAGTTCGGCTGCTAAAAGAATAATGTTTTTTTTCGCATATTCATTAATCAACGCATCGCGTATCTTCTCCAGTACCCCATAAAAGTCGCCTCGTTCGACTTCAGGAGACCCATCTCCAACCTTAAGATAGCGGATAGCCAGCGGGTTCTCCTCCTGCTTGTGAGCAAGATAATTTTTCACAGCAGGAACATTGCTCAAGATAGAATTTTTTTTTGCACGCTCTATAAGAGCCTCACTAAGACCCAAAAAACGATCGGGATCATACTTTTCTGTACCATACAGCACAACAATCGGCAACAACTCTTTGTATGCAACACATGGTATGACCAGAGCACCCGCACACAACAATCCCAATACCAGAAAATGCTTCATGATTACCCCCTACCCCCACGGTCACCTAAATCACGTCCCCCAGAAACCCCCATTTCCCCCCTGATACAGTACACCAATCCCGGAACCTACTCTTGCACGCTTTGGACATGCAAGAGTAATTTCCCGATCTGGTCTTATTTCTTATGCGTGGCTACACCCACAGCAACCAGATCCCTCTTCGCCCTCTTCATCCTCAACTGATTCAAGATGAGCGCGCAAAAACCAAGCGGTTTTTTCATGTTGCTGCAATAGCTGGGTCAGAAAATCAACCGTACCAGCATCGCCGGCCTGCTCTATTTTCACAATATCTTCGCGTAGGTGCTGAATAATAACCTCGTGATCATCGAGCAAATCAGCGATCATAGACCCAGCATCAGGAACAGCTCCCGGCATTTCAGTCAGGCGCGTCAGCCCGAGAAATTCCTCAAGCGTCGCCTGTGTCGATTCGCCCAGCATGCGAATCCGTTCTGCTACTTGGTCAACGACCAAAAACGTATCGTTGTACTGTTTTTCAAACAGAAGATGCAGCGGCCCAAACAACTCACCACGCACATTCCAGTGATATTTAAGCGTCTTGGTTAAGAGCACATACTCGTCCGCTAGAATATTCTGCAAGTGATGCGTCACCAGGACGCGTTTTTCATCAGCAATACCAATATTGCACATAGTTAAAAACCCTTTCGTATTTCATACAATATACCCAATAATCACCACGTACTCGCGTTATTCACTTGCGAGAATTTTACCCACTCGCACACCTAAAACATAGTTATTTTACCCCCTCAGACTATCATGGCCACGCGTGAAAGAGCTAGGGTCTGTGGGGCCCCGGATGCAAACACCGGCGAACCTCGCGCTTGTACAGTTCAACTTCGGGTTGATCAAACGGATTAACTCGCAGTAAAAAGCCAAGTAAGACGGTCTCAATCATTTTAGTCTGCATGAAATACCCCAAATCATAGGCCGTCTTCTCCAGGGTAACCGTAACAAACGGACGCGCCTCCTGCTGGTATGCATGCTGCACCCCACAAAAAATTGCTTTGCTTACGCCAGGGACTGCGGGACACTCTTCGCTGACAAACAGGTTACGTGGAACCGGCTCGGCTTCGTGGTGTGACGAAACCGTAACAAAGGTCGTACCAACGGTACGTGGTCCACCCAGGTAGAATTGGACCATCGAGTGTAAGTCGACCGTCCCCAGTGACACTATGGGCAAAAGACCTCGCTCCACAACATTGCCCGCACAATCGCGGCGCTTACCAACACTTTCGCCGACCAGCTGGCGGTACCAGAGCCCCAATGCCTCATAGGCTTCATCAAACAGAAACATATTATGAACAACATAGCCCGCATCGTGCCAGCTCGCCAGCAAGCTCGCCCCAACAGCAGCATAATTCTGCCCCTCAAGGGCACGACACAAAGCAGTTGCTGCTGCTGCACCCGCACAAAGTTGCTCAATATCAATACCTAAAAGCCCCAAAGGCACCAGCCCGACCGCAGAAAAAACCGAATAGCGACCACCGACAGCATGAGGTATTGCAAGCGTCGCGCATCCCAGGGATTTGCCAATCTGCCAGAGCGGGGAATCGTGCCCTGTAATACAAACAAGATAGTTGGCAAAATCGTCTGGATGATATTTTTTAAGCAGATCAAACAAGATAGCAGCATTTAAGCTTGTCTCCAGCGTCGTGCCTGATTTTGAGATAATTACCAAAACAACCGTCTTGTGCGCCTGCAAAAGTGCTTCAAGGCAACTCTTCAAGTCATGTATTTTGTCGTTATCGACGGTATCTGCCAAATACAGGCGTGGCGTCACGACCTCATGGGCAAAAACGCCCCGCAGGGCTTCATGAACGGCCCGCGTTCCCAAACTCGATCCCCCAATTCCCACCACCACAATTGCATCTGGCTTAAGCGCACGTTTTTCAGCAACACAGGCTGAAATAAGCGCACGCCCCTCAGTATCAGACGGCACCTTCAAAAAGCCCAATTGGCCCTTATAGCTCCCCGCGCACCCACATTCGACGTGATCACACTGCAACCCCCGAATCTCGGGTGTCAGGTAGGCGAGATATTCGTGCAACTTTTCCAATGGCACACAGGCCGCATCATACGTACAATTCATCATGATTTCCCCTCGTCTTAGCCTCTCATCGGCATACAACGTTCTCGTACTGGTTCGGTTTATCTTACCACCTTACTCCCCGCCCCGAACATGTCTATCGCTATTTTAAAAAAAAGCCGCCTAAAACCGTTGAGTTTGCGCGATGCGCCACGTTACACTACCCCTAGAGGAAGTCAAAAACCAGCTATTTGGGGGATTGGGTCATGAAGTGTTATGCTAAAATAATTATTCTCTGCATAGGCATCCAGAGCAGCATCCTGTGCAACTACGGGGAAACCGGCGCAAGCGTACCATCACAAAGACTGTGCGCCGAAGAATATAAAGAATTAAAAGAGCTTCGCGAAGAACTCAGGAAAGCAACGGCTACTATTATTGAGCTAACAAACGTAACGCGCGGTCTTGTCAAAGACATGCTCAAAATGTGCGGTTCAAAAATATAATTTAGAGCATATCGCCTTCTCAGAGGCAACTTTCATACCCCCTTTTACATCGTCTCCAGTGTTGGTAAACTGGGGAGTGGGTTACCGTATTTTTTAAACTAGTTACATGGTTAGGAAATTTTTATGCATTTTTCACGTTTTCTTGTTGGTGCTCTTATTCTTGGCATGTCGGGATCAGCCTGCCTAGCAGCAATCGAGAAGATCGACTCGTTAGAAAAACTAAATACACTTCGTACTCAAAAAAAAGAAATGATTATTAAGTTCTACTGGAAAGATTGCGGACCATGCAAGACTATGGCTCCCCTTTTTGAAAAGCTCTCCAAGGATCCTGCCTATGCAGACCTGCTCTTTGCAGAACTAGAAATATATGACACTCCAGGGCTTAGAGAAAAAGCATGGAAGGCCCTCAAGCTCGAAACATTCAAGGGGGTACCAACGTTTGTTCGAGTAGCCAAAGATGGCAGTGCCAAGATTATTCAAGTAGGTGGAGTCGACGAAGCAACGTTCACCAAACTCTTGTCCAGTAAAGCAAGTCCGGCACATCAAAAAAAATAACTATTTTTCGCACAAACAGAGCGGGCCATACTGACCTAGGAATCTTCCCAGAGCCGTATGGCCCTTGCACTTTCGTATCGTAGCAACCGCCGGCACACACCCCCAACTCCCAAAAGCCCCCCCCTTTACTTTTTTGTTCGCCATGTAGTAGAATGCACGCCAAGATTTGACCAACCTGACCAGGAGGATATGTATTTTTATTGTCTGGGTTTGTGTATGCCATAACGTCGCCTAACCAAACCCCGGGCCCAATCTTCAGATAAAAAACAATCTTCACCAGGAGTAAGTATGAAAATCCCGATACACAGCATAATAGCCTCTCTTGCTATTGGATTATGCATCTTCAGAGCAGCACATGCCTTCGATCCACAAGATCTCTCAAAAAAGCAAGAAAAGCCTAGCAAAACAACAGTACCAACTCGTGGGATTCCCGCCGGAGAGCAAACCATGCAATCGCCCTCTCCGGGAAAGGGGAAAAAGTCCCAGGTACCCCCTAGAGGGGTGCACAAACCAAAAAAGTCAGAGCTTCTCGATTTCATAATCGTTCTCGACAAGGGGATGGGGAACGAGTCAATTCGTGCTCATTTCCAAGAACTGGGTCCTATTACAGAGGATGTTGCCAGGGGCATTACTGCACGTAAAATACTTATCATCAGCACGGGGATGCTCAACAACCTATACCTGATCTTTGCGGTTGATCCCCTCCATGACGGACGCTCTGTGTGGCTCCTAAAACATGCACGCGACGAGGAGACCGGTATGCCTTTTAAGGATGCCGATGCCGCTCAAAAAGAGCTTAAAAAAATAATAGATCGTGACAAAAACAATGATTGGCGGAAGGCAAGAAAAAACCTTGCAACACGCGCAATAACGCTTCTTCAAGATGAGTATGAAACCTACCTGTCCCCGAACGGTAATTTTATGGTATTGGTACCAATAAACCCTGGTGCTGGCAAGACCGAACCCCTTGAAAAAACCGGTTTAAACCCTGATACCTTGACTTACATTGGCCCCAAGGACCGACAGGCGGTGTTTGCTCGGTACGAGGGGGTTGAGGTTGCCCTCTCGGTCGATGAACTCACGACGCTCTTTGCTCCTAATGATAAGCTCCCCAAGCACTTCATACTCAGCGGACACGGGTCTGCAACGCCAATATTTGCAGGGCTTACAAAGCCTGAATACCAAAAACTTCTCACCTTTCTCAACACTATTGGATGTGCCTCGCTGGCAGTCTCCAGTTGCTATACGGGTGGCGATGAAGTTGCGCTGATGCATGACATACTACAAGGCGGGCTCCCAACCACCTTCGATCTACACGATATTTTGTACGTAATTCTTATGGGTGCAACGACAGCAAACCCTCTAGCTACAGACATACAATTTCATGAGTATTTTGACGCCATTGATACCTTTACCAAAAACCAATCGCCGGACGCCCTTGCGAGAGCAGTCGAAGCCCTCGGAGGATGGTCCCCTGACAGAGACACACCATCAGTCTACTTTCCTACAAAATACAAAGACCTTCCTGCACTTTTTAGAGCCGTAGAAAGCGATAAGCGGGTTGTTCGGCTCACGTGCACTAAGCAAAAACAACTCTTGCTCGAAAAGGTGCCAGAGCTCAAACTCAAAACCGACGACGTTTTGCTCTACTACCCAGCAATTATAACAATTCCAGTGGTCATAAATGGCTCTGCGAAGCTTATTTCAATGGCACAGGGCGAGTTTATTCATGCATTCACCAAAATAACGGCGAAAGAACTAACCCTGGCTGAGTGTATCCGTCTTATTATTGGTCCAATTTCACCGTCACGACGTATCTATCTGGTCAAAGAACTCATATACGGAAACAACGTCATACACGGACTTATCATAGACAGTACACCCGACAAAATTACCGTTACCTGGCGGCGAGGCGAAGACTATTTTACAGTAGCCCACCGGGACTTTAAAGCAAAAGTCGGCAGAACACTCTCCGGAGAAAAATTCAGCATAGAAAAAGAGATCAAAATCATCGATCAAGAAGCCTATTTAAGCTATCTTTCGATAATTGACCAAGTAAGCCTATCGCCAGAAATTTTGCGACAAGCATCCGGAGGGCAAGAGACTGCCGACATGGCTCGCGAAGCTGCGCTGAAGACAATACTTGAAACAGCTGGTATTACCGGCGAACGGGTTGTTTTACTGACCGACGAAAAACAAAAATCACTTCTTAAAAAGGATCCCCATGCACGACTTATTCTCAGGGACGGGGACATTTTCGTCAATTCGACCTGGGATGTTCAGATCCCCCTTTTACTCGAAGGATTGGGGCAATTCATTACCGACAAAAATAAGACTTATCACAAATTTGGCTCTATCAGTGCAAAAAAACTCACGCGCGCCCAATGCATCAGCAGGATCATCAACCCCTTCACCTCGCCTGCCACCTATACTATTGCTAAACTAGAATGCAAGGACCTGTTGCCCGCGCAGGAGGTCTACATTGCCATTAAAGACGCCCGGATTTCGGGACGCGTGGGAAATAAATATTTCGAGCGACCACATACCATAAAACCTAGCGAATCGTTCTCTGAACGTTTCATCGAGGACATGATAAAAGAGGCAAAATAAAAATCGGGCCATACGGCCCTGGAAATCTCCCCAGAGCCGTATGGCCTACTTCGCCCATAGGGGAAGTTTCGGGGAAAAGGCACTAAAGCTAACCCACGCCCACCCACCAGCAGGCGCAACCCGCGCATGCATACAAAAAACCCGACAAAACTCAATAATTTTATTATTAGCCGTTATTCAATCTCTGGTTGTTTTCGCATTTGACATTTTCTCTATTACTTTGTAAATTAATGCTATGAGTCATAAAACGTTCCTGCTCCAAGGGAGAAGGACGGGGGTTGCCAAAACCATTGCTACAAATATATCTAGGAGAAAAAACGATATGGAAACAGTGCAAAAGAGACGCGAACGAGAAGTTCTCGGCTCCGTACCCCGGAGTTACGGGGAAATTGTTGGATATTTGGATACCCATTGGCACATCAGCGCTAAAGAATCAGTGTTACAGCGCATGGAACAATTGGATCGCGAATGTGGATCAGTCTCCAAGCAGATAAACACTATTATCACGGCCGGATCAAACGGAAAAAGTTTGACCATGCACTTTACTGCACGCCTCTTGCAAGCCGAAGGCTTGTCCGTTGGCACGTTCCAATCGCCACATCTTCTGACCTATAATGAGCGCATACTCTTAAATGATGGCTCACTTATTCCAAACAAAAACTTTACTGAACTCGGAAACCTGGTAATTGACGCTGTCGAGCGTTTAAAACTAGCCGCCAATAGCGACGAAATTTTAACCATGATGGCCCTCCTGTACTTTAAAGAGCAGAAAGTCGACGTAGCACTCCTGGAAGCACACGATGGTGGCATGTATGCCCCGGTGAACATGTGTCATGCAAAAGTTGCAATCATTACACGTGTTACCCCAAGAAACACCCGTACAACCCCCGAAGAACTCCAACAAGCCATTTACGAAACAGCGGGTGTCATTAAAAAAGATACACGCGTAGTCGCTGGCGACCAAATCAAAGCCCATCTTCAGCTTATTGAGCAGTTAACGGCGAGCTGTGGCGGCGTATGGGAAATGCCAATTCGAAAATTGGCGGTTCTTGCATATCCCTTTGAGCAATTACATGGCCGTTGTGCAGCACTTGCTGAACGCGCTGCGTTTATTTATGTAAACACCTGGACAACCGGCGGCTCAACACTTCTCAACAATAGTCTCTTGGTAAAACAAAAAGGCCAACGTGGCCGCCCAACGCTTGAGGCAAAACGACAAGCAAAGCTCAATCCGAAAAAAACTATTGATCAATTCTGGAAAGAGACCGTCAGCGAACTGCCGGCACGCTTCCAAATGCTCGATAAAGAAAAGCCTTCGATCTTGCTCGACAGTGCAAGCAATCTTGATGCGCTTGAAAACCTCTTGCTTGGCATTCGCTTGCTCCACTACCAACGCCCGCTCAAGGGACTAACCTTGGTCGTTGGCTCAGCACATGATGCGCTTCACGGAGAAGAGTTCTTGAAATTAATTCGTTATTTCTTCAAGAAGACTCCCGGGCAAATCTTTGTCTGCCCACCACACGGGGAGACACAAAATCTCCATGGTAACGGCGAAGATAAGAGCTGGGATGTTGAAAGCGTCACCAACGATATCAAGAGCAGAAAGATGAAAGCCTATTCATTTGCCTCGTTCAGCGAAGCATTTGAAGCAGCCAAGACCTCTGTTGATGAAAAATATGGACTCGTGGTCATCACGGGATCCCATTCGATTATCAACGAATATTGGCATCACAAGGGCATAAAGAAACTCTCGTAGTCCACTAACCTTTTCGAGTCCCCCACTATTTTTGGGGGACTCTTTTTTGCCTGGAACAGACACTCTATGCAAACATATCTATTAATTATAAGCGCCTTCATAAGCGCCGGCATTGCCGGAAGCCTCTATGGCTACTGGCACGCCGTTGGCATCGAACTTTTTCGTAACCCCGTGCGCAGCATCTCACTCACCACCCTACGAATTATAAGCCTCGCAACAACTCTCTGCTGCCTATTGAATTTACCAGCCACCGGACTTATACTTGTAATGGTTTTTCTCGCAACCTCATGGTCTCTGACCTTTACACTGTTCACCCGTCGCACCTAACGCCCGCCACGGATATGAACAAGAAAGTTGTACTATGCATAGTATCATGTCGGATCACACGCATACTTGGAATCCCGTTGCCTACATCGGGATTACTCATTCGTTTTTTGATCTGAACAGTGAAGTTCTCATACAGACCTGGTGTGCACTGGGTGTCATATTTATTGTCGCCCTACTTGGGCGCTATGCCTTAGCACGTCCTGAAACACTTGCGTGCCATGTTACTACTTCCGTTTTACGCAGTTTTTCTGGCATGGTCCAACAATCGCTCGGACGCTGCCCGGTACGCTATTATTATTTTGTCTCCTCTATTTTTATCTATATTTTTATCTGCAACGCACTCGTCCTGTTACCGGGGCTTGAAGAGCCGACCAAAGACTTAAACACGACGTTTGCGCTTGGTTTTTGCACCTTTTTCTATGTTCACTCAAGCGGGTTTCGTACCCATGGCATACTGGGCTACCTGAGTGAATTTTTCAAGATGCCGTTCGTACTATTCCCTAATGGATTTAGCGTAATTGGCATCCCCGCAGCGCTCCTCAAGGGCATACTTAATATTCTTATGGCCGCATTTACCGGGCCTTTTGAGATTTTGGGGAAACTCACTAATCTTGTCTCACTCTCCCTTAGGTTATTTGGCAATATTTTTGGTGGATCGATTATTGGCGGACTTTTTAAAGGCGCCATCTCCACATCGTGGGTAGGCCAGGTCTTGGCGATCGTTTTTGGGCTCAATCTCATTATTGCCCTCTTCTTTGGACTTTTTGAGGCCTATATTCAGGCCTTTGTCTTTTCAATTTTAAGTACAACTTATCTCACTATGGCCGTTCAAGAAAACGAAGAGCACGCAACCGCTACACACGCAGGGAACTCACATGTTTAGTCTATTGCTCTCACACTATGTTATTGTTTGTGCAGCTATTATTGTACCAACTTTTGCCGTAGCATTTGGACAAGGTGCCATTTGCCGCCTCGCACTCTCTGTTCTCGACCAGCAACCAGAATCTCGCGGCCCGCTTAATAGGTTGGTTGTAATCGCCCTGGCAATCTCTGAAACTTCAGCAATTTTATCGCTATTAATAAGTGTATTCTTGTTATGGGGCAATACCCCGCCCAATCTGGCAACCCTTTTGGGCGAACTGGGCATCATTGGCGCGCTCGGCATCCCGGCAGCCGTAATAGGATTTGCCGCCTCGTTACCCATTCGGGCAGCACTTGATGCACTGCAGCGTCAGCCACTGAATGCTCCAAACATCTCCAATCTCCTGCTTCTTGCCGTCTCCATTGGCCAAACCCCCGTCATTTTTGGATTTTTTCTCGCCTGGATTATCCTTGGACGAGTGCCTACCGTTGACTGCATGACCACGGGCATCCAGCTCCTCTCCTGCGGCATCGCCTTTGGCCTTGGCACTATCGGCCCCTCTATCGGCATTGCACTTTTCGGCAAGCAGGCATGTACGAGTATTGGACAGAACCGCGAAGCGTATGCATCGATTTTTTCATTCACCGTCATAAGCCAAGCACTCATTGAAACGCCCATTCTGTTTTCTTTTGTGGTTGCGCTACTCATTCTTCTGCGCCCGCTTCCAACTACCCATGCACTCTCGGCAGTTATATACCTTGCAACTGCTTTTTCAGTCAGCATTCCAACCTTTGGCGCTGGGATCAGCTCGGGACGCATTGCACGAACCGCTTGCAGAGAAATTGCACAAAATCCACCCATTTATCAAATGCTGTCACGGTTGAGCATCTTTGGACAGACCCTTACCGACACCAACGCCATTTACGGACTCATCGTGGCGCTGCTCATGTTTTACGGAACGTTACCTTAAGAGCATTAAAAATATCAAGATACTCTCGCGGGAAGTAATCCCGCCCCAACCACATTCTATACATACCCTTACGCTACGGAGGATCAATCATGTATTACGAGAACCTATTATACGCCATAGGCAGTACGCCCCTGGTCAAAGTACCCTTCGACACTCCCGCTACTGTCTTGGCGAAACTCGAGTATCTAAATCCGGGCGGCAGCATCAAAGATCGCAGCGCCTACTTTATGGTCGAAGAGGCAATACGCACGGGCAAATTAAAACCGGGCGGGACCATCATCGAAGCGTCATCAGGAAATCAGGGAATTTCGATTGCCATGATCGGTGCGATCAAGGGCTACAAAACAATTATCACGGTCTCGGAAAAAGTAAGCAAAGAAAAACAGGCAACCCTGGTCGCCTATGGCGCCCAAATTGTTGTCTGTAAACCAACAGAAAAGCTTGACGACCCCGAAGGGTATTATGCAACAGCAGAGCGCATCCATAAAGAGACGCCCAACTCATTTTTTGTTGCCCAATATTACAACACCGAAAACGCCCGCTCGCACTACTACTGGACGGGACCAGAAATCTGGCAACAGACGCACGGCACCGTCACCCACGTGGTCCTGGGCGCCGGCAGCTGCGGCACTATTTGTGGTGCCGGCAAATACCTAAAAGAACGTAATCCAAATATTAAAGTTATTGGCGTCGACACGAGCACCTCGTGGCTTGCCACTAAGGGCTCCCCAAAGCCATATAAAGTTGAAGGCCTGGGCGTCGATTATCCATCGCCGCACTTGGCAGCAGCCTCGATTGACGATTTTATTAACGTAAGCGATGAAAACGCATTCGCCATGCTCAAAAAGCTTGCGCGCACGTATGGCTTTCTGGTCGGCCCTGCAACCGGTGCCATCGCCTATGCGGCAGAGCAATACGCAAAAACGCTCACGCCAAAAGACGTCGTCGTCACGATCTTTACCGACTCAGGACGCGCCTATTTGACCAAGGGTTATTATTAATAAAAGCTTGCGGGCCCGCACGGTTTGTACGGGCCCGCAAAAAATACTCTGCCAGTTCAAAGAACAGCTACTTCTTTGCAAGAAACTCTTTTTTTCTCTTTTCCATGCTCTCGATTGCCTTATTAAATTTCAGGCGTTCTGCCGTATCAAGAGGACGGGTAGCAAACATTTTTTTAAGCCCATCAGTAGTCAATAAATCATATTTAATAACGTTCGGATAATAGCGCATAAGACTATCGAGCCAAAAAGGCAGACTCTCGCTGTCTTTTTCGATTAATAGCATCTTTTCAACAAGCGACTCTACAACTCCTTTCTTAAGACGCTTAACAAGATATTCATTCCCTAGAAATGCGTTGTAAAGGACTTGGGAAAAACTTTCCAGTGTAATTTTAGCAACAACGTTTGGGTCAAGTCCCCCGGCAATATCCCCATCAGCAATAATGCCTGCCAAGATAGCCGGAGTAGAAAAAACATTATATTTATTAATAAAGCTAAAGTCTTTTTGCAATAAAACAAATATTTTGCTCACAATTTTATAGAGATCAACAGCCTGCTCATCACAGACATATCCCTTCACCAGAATATCATCAAGTAGCGTTGACAGTAGAACACCACGCTTCTCTGTCGAAACCCACTTTAAACCAGCCAAATAGCGAGCAACTCGCTTATCAAACATTTCCGTTGGGACCCGGATTCGAGCTACTCCATCAACATCGTGTTCGCCAAGAATATAGTTAATATCCTTGTGTAAGCCGTCCATATCTGATTTATCTGTAACCTTAATAGTCACCACTAATTCATTCTCATTTTTACTATAGTCTTCTATTGAAGAATTGTTTGCACTTGCGGCAATCAATAAGAAGCAGAGAGCCTTGCTCCAGCGATTAGCTACCCCATACATACCACCATAGATTTCGGTCGCTTCCGATCTTAAACGATTAGCCGCATCGCCCATTCCAAAAAACTTTAGAGTAAGCAAAAGATCTTCTTTATTATACGCAAAGGTCACCGCCCCGGAATGATCCCTATAGGGGACTTGGTATTTCTCAACAACCCTATCTCCAACAAAAGAAAATCCGGAGAGATTTTCAAGAACATATGCGCCATACTCTCCAAATTTTGTCTTAAAATCAGTTACTAGTTTAGGCTGAAATATAATAGTTATGCCACGGCTCTTGAAGATGTATTCCAGCTCACTAATCACAAGCTGATGAACAAGAGTAAAGCGGTCCTCATCGGTCTCTGGGACTTGATAGCCGATATAACCTTTGGCAGTAAAAATCAGTTCAGTCACACTGAAACCTGCTGATGGAGCAAACTGGACCGTCGGATCAAGCACTATTTTAGACTTAGCTTTACGGAAAAAGCCGTCTATTTTCTTAAGATAGTCCTCACGTGGGTTTGTTGTTGTTTCTAGCCCACCACGAGTACCCCGTCTCCATATTTCTGGATCATCTACCAAATCTGCCCAGGCAGTAAACATGGTTCGATATACATCAATCATACTTTCAAATCGCCTGACCTGAATTTCTTTATTTGGGTATAACGTACTTGATTTAAGGGCTTTGATCGAGGCATCCACGCAATCAACCGCTGCTTTCATGGCTTCCGTCATGGCAAAGACCGCAACAAGCGGCAACTTTTGATCCTTTAGCAACCGGAAAAATTTCTGATCAATTACCGGGGTTATGACCTTGATTTGCAAGCGCTGTAACTTTTTGTCAAAGTCTTTTGGATCATCAAACGCCGAAATTTTAAACGAAACAATATCTTGGAGCTTTTTACTGCATTGTTCCAATATCGTGGCAGACTTTTCAAACTCTTCAGCAAGTTTCTTAACAACGCTCTCTGCCGCGTTCTTATCCCATGCTTCAACAGCTTTTGCCAATCCCGCAAAGCTCACGTTAATAAAGGCCGGCAAGATCTTCAGCTCTCTGACCTTCGCCATAATCTTTTCAAACGTTGGATCAAGCGCCACCACAGAGAGCTGCTTCTCACTGTATTGGTCAAATCCGACCTTTTTGTCAAAACTTATGGCATCAAGAAATCTTAGCCACTTGTCCCCAAGCTCTTGAGTTGTCGCATAATAGAATCCCGAAAAGGCCAGTGTTAAGAGCGCTTCACTCTCAGCAATTCTCTTCGATAGCCACAGCCACTCGATCATTGGTTTTATAAAAAGTCTTGCTTTTTCAACCTCTTTTTGTATCGAACTGTGAGAAAATACGTCAACAAGTCCCTCGCGCGGAACTTGCAAGAGCAGCGCCTCAAGTGGTTTGATTGCATATAGACGCTCTTTCCCGAATTTCTTGCCAAGACTGCTCCCTGGACCAAATTTTCTTTTAAGGTTATGTACCACCACTGTTGCATCTCGGTAGACTTTGTTGAGTTTATCAATCATAAACCAAAGAAACGTCCCGCCCCCCCGAAACTCTTTTTCTATACTCGCCCGTGCATCAAAAATGAAATTGTGAAGCTTGAGCATGATAGTATCAAGAATCTTGCTAAACTCAGCTTGTTTATCAGTCTCTTTAAGCTTAAAGAGCAAATTCTGGATCGTCTCACCTTCATATTCTTTATACTGCCGCTGTGGCCCCTCATACCCTTTCTCTCCAGTCACCGTTTTTTCCAGAGCAACTGGATAGGTTATGCGTCCAGGAACAATAATCTTCTCTTTAAAGAGCTTTTCAAGCGTTTTATCTTGCAATCTCTTTTCATTAAGCGCATTAACTATTTTTTCTTGCTGCACATCGATCAGGAGCGCAATTTCTTTATCCTTTGCAAGCAATTTTTTAATGGCATCGATCTTATCACACGTCAAAATGGCAACGCCAGCGCTACGGAAAATCGCTGCCGCATGCGATGTTGGGGACGCACCTTTCTGAACAATAACAGCCTTGATTACATCTTTGATGTTTTGGTTCGCCAGATACGTTTTTAACGCGTCGTCGAGCGTCGTTCTCACAATAATCTGACTGGCCGTATCAATATACAGCACCGCAGAGCTTGCCGGATGCACCATTACAACGCTTATTTTATTGTCGTCCTTTAATTCATCAAGCTTTGCGATATATGACGGTTTTGCCCCCTGTTTAGCCTTTTGGACAGGCCGCGCCTGCACTAACCAGATTTCTCTGGCAGCTCGATCAATAACAATTTCCATATCAACCGCCAACCCGTACACCGCACTCACCGCACGTGCAACCTCGACAACTACGCGTATCATCTCATCAGAAAGTGTCGGTGCCCGCACCAATGACTCAGGGTTCTTAACCCGCTCAAGACCAAAACTTTTCTTGGTATCCGTTTCCGCAACCGGAACTAACCGCGTCGTCTTTTCGGCGATCACCGAGAAGATAGTATTCTTATCATCGACCATAAACTGATCGGTTCCAGCGCCCTCGCCACTGACCACATCTTCCAAATGCCCAAACAAGGCATTCAACACGGCAACGGTTTCGAGGTTGCCTGCCTGTTCGGCAGTATAGAGAACACATCCAGCAGGAATAGCATTTGCATCCTGTTTATCAACACCAGCAAACACTTCACCAATCATGCGTTGCACCAAAACCGGAACAAACGGCTGCTCCAAAAGAGTCTTGTCATGCGCATCAAATCGCTGCATAAAGGACTTTTTCGATACATATGATGCAATAACTGTAACTATCGCGTTCAGTTCATCATCTTTCACCGGTGCAACGTTTGCGACACTCTCATTGCCGCCTGCGTTTGAAACGGTCTTCGTGTCCTCGGGTTTGCCAGTACTACGAACCATCGATCGCCACTTATTTTGAATAGCTTTGTCATTAAACTTTTCAATAGCATCCGACAGCTTGATTTGGGAAAGATCTCTCCCCTTAAGTGCGTTTTTAATTTCTTCTGAAAGCGCCTCAAGCTTCTCTAAAAACTGCTCTGATGGCTTTTGCGCAAAAGTACTTACGGCCTTTTTGTCCCCAATACTTTCCAACAATTGTTCCCACCGACGTGGCAAATCAATTCCCAAAGACCGCAAGAGTGCCAATGACTGTTCGTGAGAAATCCCGTCAAACTCAGGGACCGCAACCACTACCCCCCGCACCCGCTCAATTTTCTTTATTGCACTGTCCTGAACAATGGACTCGAGAATTTTCAAATTCTTTGCTTTGTTGCCATAGAGATTGCCATACGCTTCAAATTCTTTAAGCTGCATGCTATCTAACAGTTTTTTAGTACGTTGCTTTAAATCGCGCCTGCCACTTTTTTTCAGTACACTAAAATCGCCCGTCTTTTTAGCCTTGGACTTACCGGTATACACAACCCCCTGCACCATACCACCAACAAAAAGACCGGCCCCTACAAACAGCGCTCTGAGTAAAAAATTCTTCATACATGCCACCCTTTTTTCACGCACCTATTATTGTCCCTGTATTGTCCCCGCGGCCGTCACGCTCTGCACTGGCTCAAGACGCACCCATTTTTAAAACAGCTCCCGCCCCCGGCGATATAACAAAATACCGTGAGGCGGGAGAACAAACTACCCCTTGGCTGCCACCGCCGGCTCTGGCGTAACAGGCATCGTTTTTGGACCGAGTTGTTGAGGCCTTGGCTCTAGGTCACGCAGGAAAAACTCAGCTACACCAAGAATCTGCTTGATTCCTTCGGGGAAATTCGCCAATTCCTGATTGATTTGCTTACGAATAGCGGCAACCTTGCTTGCGTATTTTTGCTGTATCCTTGCTTGTACAGCTTCCTCGGCCTTTTGGACTTGTCTATAGAGCTCATAGCGCTGCTCCCGCTGTTTTTCGCTCTGGGATGGCTGTCCCTGAAGCTTTTCGAGTTCTTTCTCGAGCTTTTCGGCCTCATCCTTGAGCTTTTTATACTCAGGATCTTTAGCCTTCGTATCTTCGAACTCCTGACGGAGCTGTTCATACTTTTTCTCGGCCGCCTCTTGCAGGGCTTTGAACTTGGTCTCGCTCATCTTCCACAGCTTATCCCGAGCATCAGATATTTTACGCCAGAGCTCTTCTCGCGCAGAATCCTCAGCCGGCCTGACACTCTCGCTCTCCTTGACCTGTTTCCGCAATTGCTGCACCACTGGGTCTGAATTAACCACAAGATCAAGCTCAACCCTCAGTGGAACAATCTCTGCTAATAACAAGGCTAAGAATTTAGACGTCAATGCGCCCCAATCTTCCGGAGAAATCTGTTTATTAGACTTCTTGAGCGCCTCAAACTTCTGCTTTTCAGCCGCATACTCTTGCCAAACATCAGCACCCTGTGCTGCAAAACCGACACTGACACCCACGGCTAAGGCCGTTATTACGAGCTTCTTCATTCCCCGTCTCCTCTTTATGATTAAAAAATGATTAAAAAATGCTATTTCTTTCTCTCTAATTTTCTCTAACGCTTCTTTTAGTTAGACTAGCAGGATCAAGTCCTATTTGTAAATAATTTTTTAAGAAAAATAAAAAAACAACCCTTGTCCGTTCGCCACCTAGCGGGCTTGCGCGCATGGACACGAGAATACTCTACGAAAAGAACAGACGGTAAACCAAAGGCGTTAGGGTAACCCTAGTGGTCAGCTTGACTATACGATGCAATCAAATCTGTCTCGACAGAAATATCGGGAGGGATAGGAAGCGATATCACAGAACCACAGGGGCGGACAAGGCATCGTTTGCCGGCAACTAGTTCAGGACTATTGCGCCAGACATTTCGCAAGCGATGCAAGGGATCTAAGGGCTCGTCACAGCCCAGTTTGAATGTTCCCCAATGCATAGGAATCATAACAGAAGCTTGCAGATCTGCACAAGCACGGACGGCTTCCTCGGGACTCACATGCGAGTGTCGCATGAGCTCGTGCGGCTCGCAGGGGCCAATAGGCATAAGTGCCATATCAATAGGTTTAAAACTTTCACCAATCGTTTTAAAGTGTGGGCCGTAAGCCGTATCACCAGCAAAATAGATCGTCGATTCCGGGCTCTTTATGAGCCAGCTGCTCCAGAGGGCTTTATTGCGGTCGAACATACCGCGACGCGACCAGTGAATCGCCGGCAGGCAATGCACCTGCACATCACTCGCAACCCCAACAGTATGCGACTCCCACCAGGTACATTCGTGTACCTGAGCAAAGCCACGGCGCGTAAACCATTCGCCATTGCCTAATGGAACATACACAGCCACCAAGGGATTAGCAGCCTTAAGCGCTAATAGACTTTTTTCATCCATATGATCGCGATGATTATGTGAAATTAAAATGGCATCAATTTTTGGCAGGTTTTGAAGGGCAATCCCCGGCTCCAAAATACGCGCAAACATGCGCGAGATCGAACCAAACACCGGATCCGTAATAACCGTAAACCCCGCAAGCTGTATCAAAAAAGTCGCATGTCCAATCCAAACAATAGAGGGCTTGGGGCACGAAGTCCCTAGTCCACCACGCCGCGCACACCAGGGGCGCATACAGGAAGCACCACTTCGTCCGTGCCACAGGGCACGAAAGCACATGCGCACAAAAGTACTCAACCCAGAGCCTGTTTCTCCTGGTCGATTACAAAAACGGCCACGTATATGATAGGGAAACATTTTTTTCAGAGCCATGACACCACACGAAAATTCAGCCCATAATTAGACACCCCCATCTAGACTTTGCAGTCGTAGACAGGGGAAATGGAGGTCATTTTTTATCTTGATAACAGTAACATGATATCGAGCTTTCTGAGAAAACGCAAAGTTTTTTTTACAATATTCCCTTGGACTTTAAAAACTCGCGCAAATCAGCCACCGATGCAAATAATACTCCCGCGACCTGCAGGGCACTTTCTGCCTGATTCCCGGCCTTGGCCCGCTCAATATTTTTTAGCTTGTCATCAACCAAGATCACCTGAGATACCCCAGGCCACGTTTTGGCTACATACGATCGCAACCCAATAAAATAACGGGGGTTCGACTTCGTCATCCAGCCGCAATCAAACAGCGGATCAGCAGCGTACTGGGGCTGCGATCCGGGGCAGAATTTCCCGTCAACACACTCGCGTAACGCAGGGCAAAGTTTTTGCAAATCGCTCAAAGAATCTGGGCACACATTTGATGCCAATATCAACTTATAGCCAAGCTTGTGCAGCTCTTGCATGAGCTCGTACATCTCAGGCACCGGCTTAAACATACCCGCAAAGTACCGGAACATGGGCTTGAAAACTATCCCAGGATCGCCCGTAAACAAGAGCTCTCCTACAGCAGGCTTATACCCGTCACTGAGATAGCGCCAGAGCACCTTGCCCCCAAGATACAGGCCAAAAAGCCCATAAATTGCGGCATAGGCCGCAGTCCAGCGCGCCCCTGTATTCGCATAAATCAAACCTCCAAGGCCAACAATAGCGGCACCATTTGCTGCAAACCTGCCCCAATCAAAGCTACATATAACCCCATGCACATCAAACGCAATAACCGTCTTGCTGGGATCATTTTTTTTTAAAACGTCCTGCGAAAAGTTACTTGCATCACTGGCTTGCACCAGAGTACCGGAAAGAAGTAATAATCCTAAAAGTCGTATACCGTACATAGAATCGTACACAGAAATGCCTCCACTTCACCCAACAACTATTCTAAAATCTAACCACACCATAATTGGCGACTTGGTTATTATTAGTTTATCATAAAAGCCTGCCATCTCAAAATACCTCACCAGGGGGCCAGAACGCAAGAGTTCCCATCCCCTTGTGCAGCGCAGGATACAATTTTCAGTGTTGTTTTTGACAAAATATGCTATACTCAATTTGTGTTAAAATCCGCTCATAACTGATTTTTGTTGCTATGCAAGAGAATGTACGCGCACGCGCGCAATTGGCCACGGGCGCCTCTATTTTTTTAGTTTTTTTTACGCTCCTGAGCGCTCTACCACTCTGCTCATACTGGGTTAGCGGGTTGCCTCTGGGGACTTTTTCTGCGCGCCACTGCATAGCACCCCTTGCGGGCATGTATCTGGGCGGCATCTTGACGCTCCTCTTGTACGCTATTAAAACACTATATGCGCTTTGCGCTGGTGGTTTTATACACATGCTGACACTGGCAAATTATCTCCCCTCGCTCGGCGCAGCTGCCTACCTGGCAGCAATCACGCCGCAAAGAAAAAATACCGGGATGCATGTAGGCGCAGCACTTATCCCGCTCGTCTGCCTCGCGTTTTTTTTGGTACACCCCATAGGAACACAGGCCCCTGCCTATACGCTAGTCTGGCTTATACCAATTCTAACAGCCTGGTTTGCCAAAGCACCGTTTTTCATACAAGCGCTTGCCGGCACCTGCACAGCACATGCCATTGGCTCAACGCTGTGGCTCTACGCCGGGCTTATTCCAGATGCGATTATGCTACACCAGCTTATTCCGTGCGTTATTATTGAACGACTTTTTTTCGCTCTCGGCATCACCAGCTTACATCTGTTTATATCATGGGCAAGCAATCGGCTGGTCAGGCCATGGTTGCACTATATGCCCCAAAATGTAACTAATCACCGTACAAAAAAATTATTCGGGAGAGAAAAGTGGAGAGAGAAGTAATGATGGTACGTAAAAATAAAAAATTTATCGCATTCTGTCTTCTGATTGGCCTCGTGGGCTTCTTTTACTGGATGGGTCGCCAAGAAAAGACCAGCCAGCCGACAGGGCAAGCGCAAACAACCCCACTTGAGCACTCGATCAAGCACTTAGCACTCATCATGGACGGCAATCGGCGCTGGGCGCGCAAACAGGGGCTTGAAGCATGGCGAGGGCACGAAAAGGGTACCGAACCGGTCAAAGTTGCCGTCGAATTTTGTCTACAGCAACAGATACCCTATCTCACCCTCTACACCTTCTCCCTTGAAAATTTTAAACGTTCACCAGAAGAACTCGAGCACCTGTTTACAATCATTAAAAAGGGTCTTTTGGCCGACGACGTCCAGAAGCTTTTTGAACACGGCGTCAAAATACGCTTTGTCGGCGACCGCAGTAAATTCCCCGCCGATCTAATCCAGACCATTACAGACCTAGAAAAAAAAACCGCTAATGGCACCAAGCTGCTCGTGAATATTCTTTTCTGTTACGGCGGACAACAAGAGATTGCTGCTGCTATGCAAAAAATTGGCGAAAAAATAGCCCGTAACGAACTCAAACCAGAGGCAATCACGCCTGAATTAATTACCCAATATATCTGGATGGGCGATGTCCCCTGCCCCGATCTCATGATCAGGACAGGCGGCGAACAGCGCCTGAGTAATTTCTTGACCTGGCAGTGTGGCTATGGCGAACTCATGTTTCTTGATTGCTACTGGCCGGATATCACCACCGAGCACCTGGCCAACGCAGTCAAAGAGTTTGAGACGCGCAAGCGGCGCTTTGGGAAGTAACGCCCTGAAACAAAATCTAGCAATTAATCCTGCAAATAAACCCTCTTATATCCCAACCCGCTCGTCCTGAGCATGGCCGAAGGATACGAGCGTTAAAGGAAAAGACACATGGCACACGGACGCAAAAAAATTATCGCAGTGGGACTTCTAGCCTGCCTGATAGGCCTATTTTTCTGGGCATATCGCTTTGGCAAAGCGCATCAACACTTCCCGCGGCTCATGCATTCAATAAAGCATCTGGCAATCATCACCGACGGCAACCGCCGCTGGGCGCACCAGCAGGGGCTTAAAGTCTGGCAAGGACATGAAAGTGGAATCGAAGCCGACAAAATTGCTATCGAGTTTTGCCTCAAGCAGGGCATTCCTTACCTGACCCTGTATACCTTCTCATTAGAAAATTTTGACCGATCTGCAGAAGAGCTTGAGCATATCTTTGCACTCATCAAAAAGAAGTCTGGATCTCCAGAACTCCACAACCTCCTGCAAAAGCATGGCGTCAAAGTACGGTTTGTGGGTGATCGCAACAGATTCCCCGCCGACCTCGTCCAAGCGATTGACGATCTTGAACAAAAAACGGCGTCTGGCACCAACCTGAGCATCAACATTATGTTCTGCTATGGCGGGCAGCAAGAGATTGCAGCTGCTATGCAAAAAATTGGCGAAAAAATTGCCAAGGGCGAACTCAAGCCAGAGGCCATCACTCCTGAGTTAATTACCCAGCACCTCTGGATGGGAGATGTCCCCTGTCCTGATCTGATACTTCGCACCAGCGAACAGCGCCTGAGTAATTTCTTGACCTGGCAATGCGGCTATGGCGAACTCATGTTTCTTGATTGCTACTGGCCGGATATCACCACCGAGCACCTGGCCAACGCAGTCAAAGAGTTTGAGACGCGTAAACGCCGCTTTGGGAAGTAACGCCCAGCACCTGCATCGCCATTACAGGGCACTCAAGCACCTTCTTGGACCAATACTTCTTTTCCCTGAAACACAATGGCGAGCGCTATAACACGCGTAATACCTCGTACCCGCAATTCAGCCGCATAGTCGCGTTCAGCAATCTGTTTAAGGGCTGCTTGAGCTGCTGTTTCAAGCGTCTCTTTTTTTAATTGCGAGATTTTTTTGAATTCGATAATAATCCCTGGCCTACTACACTCTTTGGGAATAAGTATAACATCATAGCGTCCATAACCACTTTCACGATTTGATTTTATTTCGTGCGTTTTTTCAAGGCTCACGAACATGCCAAGCACCAGCGCATGGTAAAATTTTTCCGGTTCGGCACCACTTACGTCAAATACACTGAGAATGCGGGGAACGAGATTGACGAAACCCTCGCGAAATTCCTCAACATCTCCCAAAGCAAGCTTTTGGAGCATGCGTTGATATGAACCAAGATCAACTACGTCGGCAAACCACTGCATAATAATCGTTTTATACAGTGCTGTTACTTCAATGTTTGGAATTGCGAGTTCTGCACGAACAATACCCTCTTCTTGCCACCAGCGAGTAAAGGTTAGATATCCTGTTGCGATAAGAAAAGTCCAAAGCGCTGCAGCGCGTTGTTCAAGCGCTGAGAAAACAACGCTTTCTTCAAGTGTAACCACCAATGTTTTTCCTGCAATCAAAGATTCAAAATCTTCTTTGAAGGTAGTGCCACTGCGCCCAATCAAGAGTTTTACGAGGTCATTCTTGCTGGTATTAACCCAATACGTATTAAAGGTACCGGTGTTACGTATGAATTGAAGAATTGACCACGGATTATAGACATGACAATTTCCTGACGCATAGCCATTATACCATGCGCGTACGGCATCCAGTTCGTGCAATAAGTCGTGTTCTACAAGTAGTTCCTGCACCTCAACTTCTAAAAACCCAAATTTGTCAGCATAGTGCTGGTCAAGCAAAGTACAAACTTCAAAGTTATTCAATCCAGTAAAGATGCTCTCTTTGGCAATGCGCAAAATACCGGTAATGACACTGCGCTCCAAATGAATGTTGTCTTTGAGTCCCCCTCCCAAAAAATTGCGAGCAAATTTAATTGCCTCGTCATAGTAACCCTTAAGATAGGCTTCGTGAATAAACGTATCGTATTCATCAATAAGAATAACCACTTTTCGTTGATAGTGTTTTTGGAGATATAAAGACAAGTTTTTCAGCGACCTGCGATACGCCACGTCAGCAGCTTCACCATCGATTACCGTCGCTACTGTTTTTTTTTGAATTGCTGTTAGCGCCGGAGAGTTTAAAAGGTAGTCATGGCGGGCGTATTCCTCGCTAATAATTGCCTTAAGGTCTTCATAACACTCTTGCCAAGAATCTTGTTTCACCTCTTTAAGGGTCATGAAAATGACGGGATATTGCCCCTGGTGGGCCATTATTTCAGGATATTTACTTACGGACAAGCCATAAAATAAATCACGGCTCGGGTCTTCAGAGTTAGCCTTTTCAAAAAAGCACTTGAGCATAGAAAGGTTCAGTGTCTTGCCAAAACGACGTGGACGTGGGATAAGCGTCGCTTTGATTTCGCCTTCAATCAGCTCTTTAATAAAAAGCGTTTTATCAACATACGTATAATTCCCCGTAATTATTTCTGCAAAATCACTAACCCCAATCGGCAATGCTCTCTTCATAACCAAGCCCCTCACAAGCCAAAAACCACGTCTTTAAAAACAGCTTAACATACAAGAATAATTTGCGGGATGAGTATTCCCATACCAAAAAAATTGGCACAAAAAACGTCAAGCCTCTATACTCCAATCAAAGAATCTTGATCGCTAAAAAAGAAAGCTTGGAGCATGAAGCAGAGCATCAGTGTATTAGGTGATGGGGCATGGGGAACCGCATTTGCAACAGTACTGGCCGCAAATGGACACCCAGTAACCCTCTGGTGTTTTGACCCACGCGCCGCAGGGAGCATCACAAAGACCCATGAAAATACCGTTTTTCTGCCAGGCGTAAAGCTCTCAGAACTAATAACACCCACGACCGACTGTGCGCAAGCCTGCGCAAGCGACATAATCTTTCAGGCAATTCCCGTAAAATTTTTGCGTTCGGCTCTCACCAAATGTGCACCGCACGTAACCGAAAAACAGCTCTGGGTCAGCCTGAGCAAGGGCATCGAAGATGTCACGCTCATGCTCCCAACTGATATTATGCGCCAAGTATTGGGAGCACACGTAACCACAGCCGTAGTCTCGGGGCCGAGCTTTGCCATCGACGTAGCTCGCCAGCAGCCAACCATTGTCACTATAGCAGCGACTACAGATGCCGTACAAAAGACGCTTGCACAATTGCTCACGAACAGCTATTTTTCGTGTATACCAACCAGCGACTTGCTGGGCGCACAATTGGGAGGCGCCCTAAAAAATATTTTTGCACTTGGTACCGGCGTACTTACCGGCGCAGGTTATGGGAATAATACCCAGGTATTGCTCGTTCTTAAGGGCCTACGAGAAATGGCAACGCTTATGGATGCCATGGGGGGCAACCCGGCAACCCTCTATGGGCCATCGGGCATCGGGGACATGATGCTCACCTGCTTTGGTAAACAGAGCCGCAATAATCAAGTGGGACTTTTGATAGGACAAGGGAAAAAGCTGGCAGACGTTCTAGCAGCCACACAGGCAACCGCTGAAGGCGTTAACACGCTTCAATCAATCTGGAGCCTGGCACAGAAATATCATGTGCCACTACCCGTCAGCAACGCCCTGCACCAGGTTGTCTGGAAAGGCGAGCCGGTCAGCGCGTTGATAGAAAGTTTACGAGGGTAACAACAATCGCTCATCCCGCAAGAGCCGGAACCTTGAATTTTTTTATCTATGTTTTTTCCTAAAGGAGTACATGTATGAGAAAACTTTTTTGTGTGGCTGGGGTATCGTGTTGTTTACCCTGGTGCCTGATAATGATTCTGCAGGCAGTTGGGCAGGAGCTTGAAAATTTTTCAAGCTCTCTGCATGCCTTACACGTTTCTTTAGTAGGAAACAGAGAACGCACTGATTATCTTATAGCTCTTGAGGAAGGAGGGTTGGGTAATGAATCTGCGTTGGCTCGTCGCCAGATTGCCGGGGCTGTTACAGAGGAGGTTTCGGCAGCTATTGTTGCACACAAAGTTATTATTGCAAGTACCCCTTTGGTCAACAATCTCTTTCTCATTGCTGCGCAACATCCCTTGCAGGATGATGATCGCATTCGGTGGTGGAAGTGGCATGGGCGTCCAACTCAGTTTAATACAAACCAGGAAGCACTCCAAGACCTCATTGAGAAAATTGCAGAAACTGAGAATGTGTGTACTGCCCAGGAAAATATGCTCATAAAACCTAATGTATCCGAACAAGATCGATTCCTTGCAAAGAATGCTTTAAAGCGTTGTAAGAAATTCACTGCAAGAAGTGTAATGCCTGTGCTGGAACAAGGCTATGAGACGTATCTTTCAGAGCGTGGCCATTTTGTGGTACTTGTCCCTAAAAGCTTAAAAACAGACCAAAGTTCTGCACTAACTGAAGCCGGGCTTTTGGCAACCAAACTGACACCCATAGCAGTTAATGAGCGACAGCAACTATTTTCCCAATATGAGGTAAATGAACTTCTGGTTGATCAGCTCAAAACATTCTTTAATCCAAGCAATAAAGCGCGTAAGAATATTATGCTTGTCGGACATGGGACCCCAACACCGACCTTTGCAGGTTTAAGAAAACCAGAATATCAAAAATTGTTACAGGTGTTTAATACCATTGGGTGTGTATCACTGCTCGTTATAAGTTGCTTTACGGGAGGGGATGCAGTAACCCGCATGCATGAAACAGAACACGTTAATCAAGGAGCAACTTTTGATCTGCATGATATTAACTTCATAATTCTTATGGGAGCAACAGCTGAAACTCCAATGGGTGCTTCGATCGAGATCAGCACTTATTATGATGCAATTAACACCTTTACCAAGACGCGTCGACAGACTGATCTGAAAAAAGCTGTTCAGGCGATGCATGGCGACTCTCCTGAAAGGACAACACCTTCAATTTATTATCCTACAAAATCCCGGGATTTGCCTCCATTGTTCAGGGCAGTAAATGTTGATACAGGAATAGTTCGCTTAACGTTTGCAGAGCAAAAAACACTGTTACTCGATGCGAAAATTGCACAAAAACCTACTCCTACCGTTACCCTTGCCACTGACCAGACATTGCTTTATTATCCAGCAAACATACAAGTTTCTTTGGTTATACAGGGCGCAGCAAAAGTTATCTCTATGGCGCAAGGAAAGTTTGTTCATACATTTGAGAAGATTTCGGCACCGGAATTACCCCTCTATCAATGTATAAGTCGTATTATAGGAACCATAAAATCTTCTGCACGTGTCTATGTAATCGATGAACTCGTTTGTCAGGGGCAAATAGTTCATGGGCTTGTAATAGCTGTTACGCAACAAAATCTTAAAGCTTACTGGCATAGTGGAAATACCTATAAGGAACTTACACATCCGCATGGAATGGTGGTTGGACAGCAATTTTCAGAGAATGAAATTACTGAACAAAGCATCCCAATCAACAACAACATCTATATGGCTTCTTCGATTTTTGACATTGAGCAAGCAACGCCGACCTTAGATGTCATTCGACAGTCATCTGGGGGCAATGAAACGATCGATATGGTAATAGACGCTGCGGTCGGCGTAATCTGTAAGACCGCAGGAATCGATTATCAGAAAGTCATTCTTTTAACCAATGCAACACAAGAGCGGCTGTTGCGAAAACAGGGGGTTACCCAACTTGTCGTTAATAATGGAAGTATCTTACTTTGTGGTACCGGGACGAATAGTCGAATACCCCTAGTTATCAAGGGCTCTGTCAAACTTATTCCACTGCATGTCCTTCCAGAAAACTTTTTTCATTGGGCTCCTCCAAAAATTATCGCATCAACTCATACGCTTGCCCAGACTCTTGCCGACCTCTTTGGAACCGTGAGGGCACACAACAGTTTTTATAATAATATCCCGAAGATTAGCTGCCAAGACCAGGATGTGCAGGATGTAACTGTGCGGGTCAAACCTGAAACCGTTGAGCTGATCGTGAGAAGTAGACGCATTGAGAGACAACACCATATACCAGTCGGAGAAATTATTCCGGAAGCATTTTTCAGTGAATTATTGAGACAATTGAACATCTGAAACGCAGTTAAATCTGGAGCCTGGCACAGAAATATCATGTGCCATTACCGATCAGCAATGCCCTGTACCAGGTTGTCTGGAAAGGCGAGCCGCTAAAAATACTTATAGAGAGTCTTCGCGCTTAGAACTAGCACTTGGCGCATCAGGAACTGGCGTTACAGCCTCTGGCGCAACAACACCCGGCATAGCAGCAACCAAGATCAAGACGCGTGGCAGTTTGTTCGCCTCCAGCAGGGCACCCGCCAATGGCTTTTGCGTTACCACAACGCACTGGTCAAGGGCAAAGCCTTCAGCCTCAGGGCCTCGTTCAACCTTGCAGGCAATCTGTTGTTTCTCAAGTTCAGCGACGACCTCCTGGGCGTTTTGCCCAACAAGATTCGGCATCAGGCGTGGTGCCGTTTCGATACCTTCAGAGACATAAAATGTCACTGTCGAGCCATCCATCTCTTTACCCGCCGCAGGCGCCTGGCTCACGACAAATCCACCGGCTCCGGCGTAGGGCACTAGTGACTGTTTCGTTTTGATTCCAGCTTTTTTCGCCTCCTCAAGAGCATCTTGGACGGTCATACCAATAAACGACGGTGCTGTCATGCGCGTCGGTGCACGCGCTACCACCAAGTAAACTGATTGATTGGCTTTGATTTTTTGTCCGGCTTCAGGCTTTTGACGCAGTACCGTCCCGGGATTAACATCGGCATTCTCTTGCTGCGCCTGTACTCGCGCATTCAGATTTTGCGCTGACAGAAGCACCAGCGCATCCTGGACGGGAATGCCCACTAACTGAGGAACCGGCATCGAGCCGCCATGCACAAAAATAGATAGCAAAAAATACCCAAGAAGAAAACAGGCAAAAGGTATTACGTAAACTATATTTTTCATGGAACATTCTCTCTATTTTAAAGTTACTCTCGGGCGGCAAAAACAGGCGCACTCGTCCTGCCGTGCCCGCCATAGCCCGCTACATTCTTACTTCGCTCCCGCCCCCTTCGACCCAGCCTTCGCTCGTGGACGAGCTATGGCGGGCAGGCAGGCCGAAGTCACGACGAAGCCCTTCTTAGGGCGAAGTCGGATCAGGACATGCTTCGCCCTTGTGACTGCAAAAATACGTACAAGAGCATGCAGGCTTCCCCCTTCGCCATTGCCGGTGCATCCTTCGTCAGGCTCCCGACCTTCGCCCTTGTGACTACAAAAATACGTACAAGAGCATGCAGGCTCCGGTGGGCAGGCAGGATGAGCGGGAGTTTCAAAGACTGGACACGTACACCGGGGGGAGTTTGTAGGGCTCCGCCCCACTTCCCCTTCTTGGTAGAATAGTGGGCATCCAGAATCCTTGGCAAGTTATTTCTGATGACTAATATATATGACATGCGGCATTCAATAAGCCGGATTCTGTAGTTCTCTCTCGCAAGAGCCCCGACAAGCATTTCTCTGAGCGACACACCCACACGTTTTCTTTCTGAGCCCCACGTAGGGGACTGAGCGGAACGAAACACCGTACATGCTGCTTGGTCTTGCTCCCGATGGGGTTTACCCGCCCTGTATATTGCTACCAGAGCCGTGCGCTCTTACCGCACGTTTTCACCCTTACCATACCACGCCGTTTCCAGCCTGAAATGGCGGTTATTTTCTGTGGCACTTTCCATAGACTTACGCCTTCCTGGATTCACCCAGGCACCGCATTCGTTTGGAGTCCGGACTTTCCTCCCGCACCACCATCTCTGGCAATACGCGCGCTTGTCTTTCCTACCGCATATCATACCAATAGTGTACCAGCACAATAGCATATTAGCAATAATCAGCTCATGCGGGTCGAACAGCCAAAATATGAAGTCCTGCACAGACCTCTTGTACACAGACTGGAATGTGTCTTGCGGCGCACAAAAACCTAAAATTGTATGTAAAACTTTTAAGCCTCGCCAGATTTTTTGGATAGCACAATCTTAGCTAATTTTTCTTTTATGTTTTTCAAATTATTCTCAAGCGCGTTACAACTGACACGTTCCCAGTACTCATCACTTTCTTTCAAAAGGTATCCGTACCTCCAGTCCCCAACCATATCTATCTCCGCCACCATGCGCTCAGCAACATCATTCGTCTCTTTCAGGATGCTCGCAACGTACTCCTTGTAGGTTCCGCTGGCCCGGAGTTGCGTGCGAACAATAGCTGGTCCATAACTATGGTACTCATCGGGAATAAGGGTCCCTTCATATATGCCAATAAGAGAGGCATCATCGCTGCTAAAGAAAACTTCAGCCACAAGCCCAGAGTCTTTTACAGCCCACGTGCACGTATACTGTGGAATCTTAAATATGCGTATGGGTTCATATGACAACTCCTTATAGGCCAGCAACATGGTATTGTCACGGCTAAACTTAACCCTAGTTCCGGCGCCAACAATTTGACGAATAAACGCGCCCGTAGCACGATCAAAAATCTGGCACATCTTATCAGAGCGCGCGATGACCAGCGTCTTATTGTCATTACTCACCGCTATCGAGACAACTCTCTCCCCACCCTCAGAAAAACTCTTACACTCGCCACTTACCAGATCAATGACCCCTGCGACACCATTTGCAAGCCCAAAAGCTACTTGCCCGTCGGGGGTAAAAGACAAGGCACTTACCCAAACAGACATATCCTTATCAAAAATTATTTTCCCTGAACGAGAATCACAAATCGTTATCTGATTATACCCTCTCACAACGGCAAAACATTCCCCTTTTGGATGCCACACTAGACGAGTAATCTTCCCATCGAGCGGGATCGAAAGGATATCGTGCCCATCGACACCAATAATCTGAACCTGTGACTTGTGAGACCCGTTATAAAAGATAGCAGACAGAGATTGGGTGGCGCAGGTAACAAGCGCAAACAGTTTACCATCGGTGCTATAGGTAAGATGAGAAATATCTTTTTTTTTCTGCGGTCTAATGTCTACCTTTTTACGCCCACCATCTGCAAGAGAACCACAAACAATGGTCTCACGCAAAACTGTAAGAAATCTCCCGCCATCAGGATCAACGGCTACAAAGCAATGGTCCCGATCGTCCACAACCGACTCCCCCAGGGGAATTACTTCCTTGCGGATAGGAACAGACAAATCCCCGAGAGGAAGTTTTCGCTCCCACAACGCTTTCAGCTGGTTCATAGGCTCTGAAAATTTCTCCCCTTTACGAACGTTACGAAAAAGACACGTGAGTACTTCGTCTTTTATAGGATCATCGAACCTACGATTATCACCCCACCCAAACCCCCATGTCTTGTTACAGAGAGCTTTGATTATTTGCATAAGTATTTTATCCGGAACACCCAGGCGAGGATCGGCTGCCAGAGCCAATATCAATTCTGCAGCATGAATACTTGCTCCATCAAAGACTTTAGAGATAGCCTCCGTGAGTTGCTCTTCCTGCAATTTATCGTCTTTATCTAGCTCTAATGGCGTCAATATGTCCACAAGATTCTTGCACGCGTACTCCGAGAATATGTCTTTATAATAGTCACGGCGCGAATCTAGACGAGCTTTCCATTCTTCGACCTTCTGCTTCTTCTCGGACTGATAGCCCTCTAAAGGTGTACGCTTCATACTATACAGAGAAAAGCCAGAGAACATCAGCAAAAATGTCATTGCCCAAAGAGTTTTTTTATTGCCTGCCATAGAACATGCCTTGCCTACTATCATGTATAAAACCATAAACCAAAAATCCAAATTATTCTCAAATCTCGCAGTGAAGCTCCCCGCAGCAAGCTGCGGGGCATCTACTCAAATCCCCAGATTCCCATTTGTCCAGGCTTAACGGGGTCTGGCAGAGGAGCAATAAAAACGACGCACATAAAACGTTTTTTAAGATTGCACCCTTCCACTAGTTTGGATAAAGGATGAAAAATAGCAAGAAAAAACGGGTCGCATATTCCCCTCGCTTACTACCCGCTTACTCGTGGCATGCTCACCCGTATTTGAGTAAAAGGTGGCATGCCCCTGATAAAACAGGTCCCAACAAAAACGAGCAGCTCGGCACCCTGCCGTTTACTTTTACGGCATAGCGATATACCCTGAAAAGCATCTCACCTGACTCATTTTAGATACAAAAGCAGGAAAATATCATGGCTCGCTTGGTCACCCCATTTGTTGATTGTCACACGCACAGTACCTTTTCTCCTGACAGCAACATGTCAGTGGCAGAGGCATGCCACACTGCTGTCCAGGTGGGCCTTGGGGGCATGGTCCTGACCGACCATTATGATTTTGTTGCCGGCAGCCCTTTTATGTTTGATTTTCACGAACGCGCAAAACAAATTGAGCATGCACGCTCACTCGCGCCGCTCTCGTTTAAGCTTCTAGAAGGCGCAGAACTTGATTACCAGCCGCACTTGCCGGACCAGATTCGCACCCATGTCGCAGCCCATCCCTATGACCAGATTATTTTGTCAGTGCACGCACTTGAGCGCTGCTTTTTTAACGAACCAGAATTCTGGCCCCGCTACAGTTGCCCGGCAGACATGTTCCGGTGCTACCTGGAAGAGGTGTATAATTCTATTGCTCAGTGCGACGATTTTGATATTATTGGGCACATTGGCGTTCCACAACGGTACGTTCCAAAACCCGGAGCTTGCATGCCCTATTGCGATTATCGCGAACATCTTGATGCAATTCTCGCCCTGATTATCAAAAAAGAGAAAGCCCTTGAAGTGAACACCTCTGGCCTACACGCACCACTAGCAACCACCAACAAGCCTCTAGGTTTTCTTTTGCCCGATATCGACGTGCTCGCTCGCTACCATGAACTTGGCGGCACGCTCATCACACTCGGCTCAGACGCGCATCGCACGCACAGCGTTGGGGGTAGCTTTGCCGAAACAGCGGCCATACTCAAAGCCATAGGCTTTCAGCGCGTCGCATACTTTAGGCAGCGCCAGGTATGCTGGATTGATTTGTAAGATACCTCGAATCCCTCGACCAACCTTCGTCAAACTCCCCGCTTATCCTACCGGGCGCACCCAAAAACAACAGGCACCCCGATCAAAGGGCGCCTGTCTTCTTACAAATCAAACTAGGGAGTGGCGTTATCAGGTTATTTTATCTTAAAGACTTTTTTCATAGCCTCTTGATCAAGGTTCTCGAACTCATTTTCTTGGTGAACGAGCTCGTTAATACCAACCCTGCCCCCGCCGACAACTCCAACCAGAACAAAATTTTCCGTGCGTTGTTTTTTGCGTGGAGAAATGTCCCCACCAACATTGCCGTTTTGACCTGGTAGATCATACCCAAGCTGTATCGTCAGATTTAGGTCTAGGCGCTCCAAAAGTTTCTGCATTTGTCTCGGCGCAAAAGAGAGGTACACTTCCCTACGAGACGACACTTTCAGAACCGGCTTTTTCTTAAAAAGGGGCATTGTTTTGATTGTGTCGTTTATGGTCACACACAGCTCCATAGGATCACAGCAATTATTACAGCGCGATCCAAATGCTGTTATAATCTTTATGAGCTCGGTATCGTGTTGCTCTAGTTCTTTTTGGGAGTATTTTACCAATTCCCTGAAAGCATAGAGACTGAAGACCTTGGTAATAATTTCAGAAAATCTAGCTTTATTATTCTTGTTCAGTTCCGGAAGCGTTATGCCATGTTGTTTAAATACATTAATCATATTTTGTATTGTTACTCTTGGGCGATACTTTTCAATTTCTACATAGATATCTTTAGTGATAGCGCGAATCTCCTGAGGTTTTAGTTTGCAAAACAGACTGACGAATTTTTGCTTCTGTGTTGTTGTGTTTTTGTTAGTTGGCCGCGTTGGCGGCGGCGTTGGCGGCGTTGGCGGCTTTGGCGGCAGGTTCTGAAACATCTGAGACAGCAGAGAAAAGTCATTATTTGGATCGTCCCACCCCCTCTGCATGGCGCTTACAAACGCCCCGGAACATAAAATTCCCACACAGAGCGCAAGCCTCTGGTTTTTTGAGAAACTCTTTTTCATATTTAATCCTTCGTTACAATTCATTAAAGTTCACTTTTTATCCATGCCGAAGGCTATAGCCGAAGGTTGTTCCAACCAAAACTTAGCCTTCACGCACGGCGACATATATCATTAAAAAATATATATAAACAATCCTATATTTAATTATTAATTTGTCAATGTTTTTAAAATTAATAAAAACTATACGCGTCATACAGGCTCCCCAACCAATTTCAGATCAACCCAAGACGCCCCACAAGCACAAAACAGAACGCTTCCCCTACAAGTCCTGTAACTCCTGCAAGGTTTTTTTAAGCGCAATCTTATTTTCCTCGCTAGAAACCTTGTCCTTAATCTCATCAACCAATGGCTCAAACATCTTGAGAAAGTGCGGCTTATAAAAAGACCAGAGCGGGAGGCTCGAGATCCCGTCACGCTTAATTATTGCAAGCGGATCAGCAATAAATGCAATTCGATCTTTCATAACATCATTATTCTGCCTTGAGGCCTTTACTCCATCCCGCAAAAGATTTATCGCTTGAGAAAAAGAAACAACCTGCGACCTCAAATACGCCTCCTTCAGGCTTTTCAAATGGGGATCTTGTACAAAGCTTCTAATAAGACCAAGTGCTGCTTTATAATTGGCGCTATAGTCGCCCGAAAAAAAATTGTTATTGCGCGAATCAACCAAAAAATAAGAATGAATCCCCTGGTATTTATGAACAACCAGCGCAACGCCATGTTCATCAAAAGAAAAAACGCTTAATGGAATGCAGATCAAACCCGATGGACTCGCAGCAAGCCTCATGCAGTAGCCATAAAACGAGTCATCTGGTGTACCCCCCAGACCGCCACCCCATAAAGTAAAAAATGCCGCCTCAAGAATAGCCTGTTCGGTAATTGATACCCCTTCTAAAGGCTTCAGAACATCACGCACAGTATTTATCACTTTTTTCTCATACAATCCAGCAAGCCCGTTATGACAAATAATGTCACCAGTTATGACAGGAAGCAACCCTGCTCCGGCCGCTGGCACGTGTGCTTTAAATCTCGTAAAAAAAGACTTATC
>Ga0351956_1015_pt1 | contig 44053 bp, 22 predicted proteins | sample TotcelT113001L13_FD_205809 | JGI IMG/M metagenome (GOLD analysis project Ga0351956, IMG submission 205809) | Enriched cells from coal bed in the Powder River Basin, Montana, United States - Total cells T11 rep3 HSBNCT.T11.300.1.L13 ...
GTGGATCATTTGCCCGTTAACGCGGGCGCTTACAAGCGCTTCTGTTGTTTTGATTGCCAAGTTGCCCGCGTGTGCGATTGCGCAGGCGTGCAGCTTGCATCGTAGGCCGAAAATGACGCCATCTATAATTAGGGTGCCGCTCGGCACCCCATCATGGTTTTGCCCCATTTCAAAAAAACCGGCATTAATTGCAATATCTGCTGTGTGGCGTTCTGCCATGCTAGCGACGGTTTCGCGTCCAATGACGGTATTGCAGGCTTTGCAAAAAATGATGTCATACTCCTGCGCAGGTACGGTTATGATGTGCACAAGATGCTTATCTTTTTTGTGCTTTACGTACGTATACTCGGCGCCATAGGAAAGTGGCATTCCCAGGGAACAAGATGCAAGTAACAAGAAGGTGCGCCAAAAGTAACGCGCGTGGTATGTTTTGTTCATCTTGGCATCCCGGTTTTTTAATCGTTTATAGCGAGTTTTAGGTCCATTTTTATGTATAATAACACGCTCGGGGCAATACGAAAAGTACGGCCCCTGTTGTGTGTTTTAGTGCTGGAGAAGCGCTATTGTTGTTGTATGTATTTAATGGGCCAGCCTCCGGCAATGAGTTTTTTGGTGGCGATGAAATGGTTGCGAAATTCTTCGTCAATACTGGTTAGTGGTACATAGGTATGCTCGTCGATTTTGACCAATGGATCAAATCCACGAAACTTACCAAACAGTACTATGTCGGGGTGTTCGGCATCAAGGGTGTACCAGCGCGCACCTTGTTGAACGCGATCAAGTTCCTGCTGAAGAATGGCATCGTTGCATGCGCGCATGCGCTGCCAAACGATATCGTCGGTAGCATATGCAAGTGAGTCTTTGGTAGCAATTCCCTGTTCTACAGCTCGACGCAACGCCGCCCCAAACCAGATACAGGTAACACAATTAAGATGGCCTCCCCAGCTATTTTCCGTTAGGTAGAGCGAGCATTCTGCCCAGCGATGGGCCATTTTTGGTGATGTAAAATACCAAGCGTCATCGTCAAAATGCAGTTCCTGGAGCATTTCATGCGCTTCGTCTATCGTGATAAGATTGCGGTGAAGAGCCTCTTGGATATTGTAGTCTAGCCGATCGGCGCACGCTGCTGGAAGCTCTTGCTCAAGGCGTTGGAAATGGTTTTCTTTTGGAGCGATATCATGCGCGGTGTACCCGTACTGTGCGAGCGTTGTCGCAATGGGGCTGTTTTGTATAAACTCGACATGCCCAGCATCTTGTTGCGCATCTGCCTGCAGGGTATTTTGCGTTGCAAGAAACGCGCTAGAGTGGGAAAAGGCGGCATGAGAAATATCGTGAATTAGCGCGGCTATTTGTTCGTCGAGGGGCGCATGGTGCAGGCGGGCAAGCAAAAAGACTCCCAGTGAATGTTCAAATCTTGTGAAGGCGATACCATTGGTGCCATAAAAACAATGCCCAAGTTGGTGTAGGTTGCGTAAGCGTTGGAATAGCGGATGTGCAATAAGCTCGACCAGCACGGGTTCTGTAATGGTTGCAGTGCCGTAAATTTCTGAGACAATCGTGACGATTGGTGTTTTGTGTTCGTTGATAGCAAAATCAATCGTAAGGGTTGGTCTGTAGGGCGATAGCGCTGGCGCACAGGTGAGCCAGAAAACAATAAGAGCTTTCACGAGGGGGGATTGTTTTGTTTGTTTTTCCATAGGAGCCTTCCGTTTTTATGGGTTTTCCCGTGGCGACAGAGCCTTGGGATCGTTCAGGGCATTCTTTGAAAATAAGTGCATCGGAAATGATGCGAAGAGCGCATGCAAGTGCTGCTGTACTGGTGACAGTTTTGCGTTCAGCGATGGATTTGTAGGTTTTGCAAGAAGGGATGGCATGCCTAGTTTCTGCATGCTTTGGATATGAATAATTCGAGTCGTATGTGGGTGAGGTTTCTGGGGCGCAGGGCACAGCTGGTAGGAATGTGTGCTGGAAGTAGTGCCTGCGGTACGTTTTCCCCATCAGGTTACCTATCGGTTTGCCGGCCCGGAGTCCTTTTTGTCTAATGCGACGGACTCATATCATATGGTAGCACGCGTGGTGAGGTTTGAAAAGTACGATTTTTACGCCACAGCTTTGTTTTGAGAGCTTGCAGGTGTGGGGCGTTTTTTAAAAATAATCGCGTCAGAGACGGGGCGGACCATTATTTGGCCATTCTCATCAATGGCCTGATTGGCCATTTTGCCATCACGCCAGAGGGTTGAGGACCCACCGCTGTCAAGGGTGATAGCTGAATCGCATCCCAAGTCGAGCATAACGCGTGCTAGTTCTGGAATTGTTAGGCCTGCGGCGCCATTTTTGACGGAAAGTTCTTCTTCAACAAATTCTTTTAGCTCTTCTATGGTGAGCATCCAGGGTACTTTTTTATAGCGCAACATGAGGTTTACGGCGTTATTAGTAATAACTGTTTTTACCTCACCCAAATTGAGCTCTTTGAGGCTTTTTTTGTACGCATGCTCGGCGACGACAATAATGATATCGCCATTTGCTTTAATTCCTAGGGCGGTACGTGCATGGGGCTTGGTGTAGAAGCTTCTTTTGTGCGTTTCTAGATCGGGGCAGATGGCGCCATGTGCTACAAGCTGGGGAAGCCCCATAACGGCAGAGACGTCCTCTATTGCGTCGATTCCCAATATGCTAATGGTGAGCGAATCAACTTTTAAAGTCTTTAAAGGCTGATTGTCTGTAGGTGAACTGCGCAGGGAGAGAACAAAGCCATTGGGGGGTATGGGGGAGTTCCCGTGGTCGTATGTTTTTAGCACCCTGCGATTGTGATCAAAGGCGATTTCGCGTCGATTTTTAAAGTTAGTTAAAGTGCGGGGTCCCCAAGCGTCTGTGTATAAAACCAGATCGTTTTTGTCGGCAAAGCGATTGACGGTACCGATGCGGGTTGTTTTTCCGTCGATTTGGGCGCTTATGAGCACGTCTATGGTTTTGATTTCTAGTTTGCCGGCCTGTTCGACTATGCAGGTATGGGGCCTACATCGGAGGCCAAAGATTTTGCCCTTAATGATCAAAGTACCTATTGGTATGCCGTCTTGGGTGGGTCCTATTTCAAAAAAGCCTGCGTTTATTGCAACATCTGCCCCGTTGCGCTCTGCCATACTGGCGACAGTCTCGCGCCCGATAACTTGATCGCGAGCTTTACAAAAAGTGATTTCGTAATCTTTTGCGGGGAGTGTTATGACGTGCAAAACATGATTACTTATTGCGCGGGTTTCAAGTGGCGCGTCTGCAAAGTTTGCCTGCTGCATGCCCAAGGCAAAAAGCGCCAGAATAACGAACGCGTGCTGGAATCGTTGCACGTGGAGTTTTTTGCGTGTTTTATCCATAGGGCATCCCAGTTTTTTGTCTGTATGTAGCGGGTATTTATCCCCTTTTTATTTATAATAACGTACCCGGAAAAATACCAAAAGCGCGAGCTTTTTTACGTTGTCGCCATTATCACACACAGGGGGTCTTCGACGCCGGATTTGCAACTTTGTGTTGCCTGTTGCGTGGGTGCGCCATTAGTGAGGATCGAAAATGCATAGGACGTGCCGTTGGCGTCAGTGACATAGCCCGCTAAGGTAGAGATGCCCCAGAGGGTGCCTGTTTTTGCCTTAACAATTCCTGGAATTGATCCCATGCGGTCTTTGAGTGTGCCGGAAATGCCCGATTGTGCAAGACAGTCAATAAAACACTGGCTGTATTGGTGCTCGTACATGGCAGCAAGCAACTGTGTGAAAAAATCGGGACTAATGGCGTTATAGCGGGACATGCCGGATCCATCTTTTATCACAATCTGGTCGGGGTCAAGCTCCAGGAAATCGCGTATAAAGTTTTGTGTTGACTTGGTGCCTGATTCCCAGCTGCCGGGTTCTCCGTGCGCGGTTGCCCCAATACGCTTAACAATGCAATCGGCGTACAGATTGTCAGATGTTTGGAGCATGTGGGCAAGAAGCTCTTGTAGAGGTGCTGAATCATGTTGTGCGACAAGCTTTGCATTTTGGGAAGTACGTGCCAGTCGCATTGTTCCATTTAGCTCAATACCGGCTTGTTCGAGCAGTTTGCCAATCGCGTTAAGCGAGCAAGTAGCGGTCTCCGGGCATAGGCCTGTTACGTGCCCGGTAACAGCGCATCGGTCGACCATTAAGCCGCTTACGGGTCGCAACCAAACAGAATCGATATTGTCGATGCAGTTGCCGGGCGCATACCAGTTGGTATCAAAATCAGTGATGTCGATTATAAGATCGCCCTGAATGGTCACTATGCCCTTCTCATACGCCTGCGCAAAGAGTTCGCTTAGGTCGCTCCTAGTGAGCGATGGGTCTCCAGAGCCCTTCAGGTACAAATTGCCGTCAAAAAAGAGTTTGGTAGAAAATTGAAAGTCAGGATGCAGGAAGTGTAAGGCCGTCGCAGCGGTTAGTAGCTTGGTTGTGCTGGCGGGAACAAAGAGTTGCTGGGGGTTATGGGCGAATACCGGTTCGCCTGAAGACAATTCGACGATTTGTACACCTGTGTGTATTTGTGGATCAAGTTTAGCGACAAAATTTTCTATTTTGCGCAGTGATAGTGCATGCATGCTTGCACCGAATAGGCAAAAAAAGATGGCTATATAGGTGTTTTTGCTAATCCCGGAAATTAACCTTGCCTGCCCTAACCCGCTCGTCCTACCTGCCAACCGGAGCCTGAATACACCCGCACAAAGCTGTGCCAATAAGCCGCTCACCCTGAGCCAGTCGAAGGGTGCTCTTGCAATGGCGAAGGGCGGGAGCCTGTCGAAGGATTTGAGCGCGATTGGTACGAGGCTGCGTACCCTGGGCCATGAATTTTTAGATAGCTGCTTGGACATTGGTGGCGCTCCCTGTTTTGATCAGTTTTTATTGGCTTGTTTTATACGCAAAGCCGGTGATGGCTGAGCGTATGCTTCTGGTCAATGTAACGCAATGGAGCTATAAATTCAAGAGTTCCTTGCGAGTTTCACTTTATTGCTTTGGACTTTCTGGTATGCGCTTGAAAAGGCTGACGATTTTAACCATATTGTGAAATCCTTCGCAGGAGGTTGTCATCCCGAGTGCGTCAAGCTTGCTTGCAGCGAGAGAACGTGGAGTTCTGTGTTCGTGGTCTTGCGCATCGATATTTGCTTTATGTTTTTTTACCAGAAGTTTGATGAGGTTGATATCGGCATTGCGTTCGATGGCATAATGCAGCGGGGTTTGTCTAAGATTATTCTTTGCATCGAGATCAGCTCCGAGAAAGAGTAAAACCCGGACCGCATGTTCATCGCTGTTTGCACATGCCTTATGTAAGAGCGTGTTGTCTATTTCGTCTTTTTTGTCCCAATTTAACCGTATCCAGTCAAAGACCCTCTGCGACTCAGGAGAAAGAAAAGCTTTCTGGTCTTTGTGCTGCAGGTTTTTAAATACCTCTTCCCAATCTTTATTTTTCACGGCTTTGCGAGCTTTTTTTTCCAAATAATCGTTATAAAGCCGAACGCCTAACTCCCCAGCGGCACACCCGCACGTAACCGAGGATAAAGTTACCAGCCTGTTCAGGGTGAATACATGACGAGCAAAACGAGCAAATCGCCCCATGCCCTCGATTTGTGGCGTATTCAGCCCAAGTAACAGGGCGCAGCCAAGAAGTATGTGAGTGCACATATTTGGTCCTTTTAGTGAAAAAAGTACAGGTGAATTCTATTTTATGCCTGGCAAAATATAGCCCAAATAAGAGTCAAGCGCAAATGCGATTTATCCAATAGCTCCTCTGGGCAAGTAATAGATGCAGGTTTTGCGGTACTTGAGTTTTCTTAAAACCTGTTTTAAGCCCTATTGGCCTGTTCTTTCTCGCCTAGCCCCCGAGATTTGTGCTTCCCCAAGCACGGGCTTGGCGAAATTATTGTTTATCGATAAAAATATATTGCAAAACAATAAAACTAGTGTAAGCTTACAACTGTTAAGTGGTAATTTTTCTCGAAAGGGCTTTCTGATGGCTGCTTTAAAACCTTCTAAACCGGCATCACTTCATCGCTGGGCATTTTTCTTTCGTATCGGCATCATTTTCTTTTGTATAGCGCACATAATTGGTCTTTTGTGTGCCTGGTTTGACTGCCCTGTTTGGGTGCTTCAGGGAAACTATTTTTCTTGTGGTGCTATCTATAGTGGCATGTGCAGTAGATTTTACCAGCCCGACCAGCGCATGCTGGGGTTTGTGGTTGACGGTCTTGGCACCACCCTGCTGGTGTTTGTGCTCTGGCTGGTCATTCGGCTTTCATACGTCATCGAAGAGGGGAATTTGTTTACCTTGCCATCTTATGCGCTGATCAAGCGTATTGTGCGTCTCTTTTTGCTCTGGGCCCTTTATGCACCAATAAGATATACACTTCTCACCCTTATTCAAACCATGCACAACCCTGTCGGTGAACGCTTGTTCACCGTCACGGTTGGCATGGACAATCTCATGCATTTGATTATCTGGTGCGGGCTTGCGTTAACGGCTTTTGCAATTCATCAGGGAATTTCTCTGTACGAAGACTACACTCTTACCGTCTGAAGGGGTCCTGATGCCGGTTATTGTGCGACTTGATGAATTAATGGCACGACGCAAAATGCGCTTGAACGAACTCGCAGTGAAGATTGGTATTACCGAAGCAAATTTATCGATTTTAAAAACGGGAAAAGCGCGCGCGATACGCTTTTCGACATTGGAAGCGCTGTGCACGGCGCTTGAGTGTCAGCCGGGGGATTTATTGGAATATGCTCCTGGCGAACCTGATAGCGATGGAGGTGACATATAATTCAGGATATTTTGAGTAATTAATCTGGTAATTTTTAATCGAGAGAAAAATCTCATGTTTATAAATATACGTGTTGGTAAAATAGTGTTGAGTGTTAGTTGTCTGTTGAGTACTGGCTTTGCGTTTTGTGAAGAATCCCAACCGGAACAACAGTTTCAACAAGCGCCAACTTTGGCAGAGTTTGTGACAAAAAACCAGCAAACTATTTTGGATACGGCGAACGGGCTTGAGGTTAAACTGAGGCTGGTAAAACCAGAAAATATTGCCCCGGAAGTCTGGCGGGAGTTTTTGGTAATATGCACCCAAGCTATGCAAGACTTTGATGGCCAAGTCAGGTCCAAGCAAGAATGGAGCGAAATGTTTGTGCGCATGTTGAAAACGATTGCTGACGCTGCAGCTCAACGTGAAGTACACGGTGGGATTACGGTGAATTACACCAAATAATTGCTCTTAGTTGGTTGATATGCGTGGGCAGAAGCTTTGCTCCTTAGCTTCTGCCCACTTTGATCTTAAGTTATACCAAAGCCCGAGATCTTATTTTGATTTTTTAGCCTGAAGAGTGATCTTGAGTGTGTAGCCCAGAGCATCTGCGATTTGTGACAATGTCTCAACTGATGCTTTTGTATAACCACCGCCCTCAAGACGAGCTATTGCGGGCTGTTGTTTCTTGAGGCGCTCTGCAAACTCAGCTTGTGAAAGGTGCGCTTTTTGTCGTGCCTTGATGAATTTTTCTATGAGATCAAACTCTGCGCCTAGGGCGTCATATTCGGCTTTAAACTTTTCATCCTTAAAAACTTCCTTTTTGAAGTCTTCAAACGTTGGTCTTTTTTTCATTATAATACCTCTTCCATGCGCTTGCGTGCCAGAGCAATTTCTGACGCCGGTGTTTTTTGTGTTTTCTTGATAAAGCAACTCAGGATGATAATTACCCGCCCTTTTTTGATGCAGAAAAAGGCGCGTCCAATCCCTTCACTTCCATTTGCCCGAATTTCAAAAAGCCCCTGCTTCATCGGTTTAATATGCGGCATGCCGACTTTTTCTGGTCCACAATTTTTGATAAGGTTAAGTATTCGGGCAAATTTTACCCCAATTCCACGTGGCCATCCTGCAATCTCCATAATAAGTTTTTTGTTGTAAAAATTTACATCCCATTCCATGCGTTGCCTGTCTATGGTATAACATATATCTTATAATCAATATAACATATATGTTATAAATTGCAAGTATTTAGTGGAGGGTATTTTAAGCTGCTGCGGGCAGGAGTCTTGCTCTTTTGACTCCTGCCCGCGCTATTTCTAAACTATTTTTGTTTTTTCGCTTGAAGCGAAATTTCTCGCGCTTTTTTTCGTGCGAGAATAGCTTTTCTCAAGGCCTCAAACTCTGGTCTGAGTGCTTCGTATTCTGCCCTCTTTAAATTCTTAAAACGTTGGTCGTTTCGTCATTTGGGTCCATAGTGTTGTACGAGAAACACCTTCCATTGCGCTTCGAAAGCCGCCTTTGAAACGCCCAAGATGCTCTCAAAGTTTTCGTAGTGATCAAGTAGCTCAAGTGTTTTATCCCAGCCCCAGGTGGTGCATAAAAATTCAACCAAGCTATATGAGCACTGATAGCCGTGGTAATCGTCACCAAATGCTATATCGTCTCCATTGGGCTCCAGTTGCGACAGCGTTGGGAGCGTTGCTTGGGTAAGTACCAATTTTCCCAGACTTTCGGTATATCGTGTGCCGGCTTTGTATCGTGCGATTCCTGCGTGCAACCAGCGTGGAAGGGGGTGTTGAAACTTGTCGGCGATAAACAACTCACCCAAAGCGGCTGACACTAGCCATAGTATATTTTTAGCCGAATGATAAGATCCCGCATTGTTTGGTGAAACGAAAAGTGCACTATGTCGCTGCTCTTTAGAACACGAGCAGGCAATCCAATCGGGAGCATTTGGCCTGCTAATTGCTTCATGAAAATCTTGGATGTTTTGATACATATAGAGGCTTATTATATTGCTATACGTATGCTTAAAATCCTCGGCAAGTCTATCAACATTTTTCTCGCAGTGTTCGAGAATTGCATCAGCGATTGGGTGGTCGACTGGCGTACAAAAGAGTTTGAAGAGCGCAGTCTCTTTGTATAGCGTGAAATCTTCTTTTGCTTCACAGACAAGTGCGATTAACGATGTGGTTATAAGAGCCAGCATAAAGACATACTGTTTCATGATACCCCTTTCTTTAGGCTAAAAACGTAACTTATTAAGTATGTTTATTTTCTCATTTCTGGGGGAATTGGCAAATTTAGCAACGACAAAATAAACGGCGCGATTTGGGATAGCTCATGCAATTTCTCACAAGATATTTTGTTGCCAGAAGCATTGTTCGAAACGGCAATAAACGGCACGGGATTGGTCGTGTGCGACGTTTTAACCTGGTGGTGCAGCACGTCCCACTTTTCTTCGGCATTTCCGTGATCGGCTGTGATGAGTAGAGTCCCCTCGCGTTCCTGAACTATTGCCTTAAAAAGCCTGGCTAGTTGCGTGTCGAGGCATTGGATGGCTTTGACGGTCGCCTCAAAGTTGCCTGTATGGCCGACCATGTCGCTATTGGCATAATTTACCAAATAAAAATCACAGGGGGCCTGTTCAAGCGAATCAAGTACTGCCTGTGTAATTGCCGGGGCTGACATACACGGGATTTTATCGCACCGGTCGGTTTGTGGTGAGGGTACGAGTATGCGTGTTTCGTGGGGGCGTTGGATTTCACGCCCGCCTCCAAAAAAGTAGGTCACATGTGCATATTTTTCGCTTTCAGCAATAGTGAACGTTTGTATTTTATGTGCATCGAGTATGTCGAGCAGCGTCTGGGTGACTAGCTCTTTTTCCAGTAAAACCGGATTGTCAAAGCAGGTAGAGTAGCGAACAAAGCTTGCAAGTGTTATATGCAGTACAGGGAGCCCGTTTTCTGGATTTGGCTTTGTACGTGCTGGTAGTTGCTTATTTGAAAGCAGCGATGTTAGCTGGCGCATGCGGTCGGGCCGAATATTAAACAGAATGCAGGTGTCGCCATCTTTGATGGCGGCGTTTTTGTCGAGTAGCGTTGGGGGAATGTACTCGTCTGAGAGCCCGGCGGCGTAAGCATTGGTCAAAATGTTTTTCCAGGGCTGCAGGTCCGGCTGGTTTTGCCCCAAAAGCATACGATAATACTCGAGCGTTCGATCCCAGTTTTCGTCGCGATCCATGGCGTAAAAACGACCAGCGAGTGAACTAATAGTTCCCGTTTTGTACTCTGAACAGGTTCCGGCGAGTGCTTGCAGGTATGTACTTGCCGAGTGGGGGGGCGCATCTCGCCCATCTACAATTGCCTGAATAAAGACCTGTGGGATTTTGTAGCGTGCGGCCATTTGGATAAGTGCTTGAAGATGGGCGATGTGGCCATGAATGCCTCCATCTGAAATAAGTCCAATCAGGTGTACGCGACCATTGCCGGCGTGTGCTTTTTCTAGGGCATTTGTAAGTATTGGATTGTGAAAAAACGATCCATTGGCAATCAGGTCGTCGATGTGGGTGCGGGGTTGGTCGATAACGCGTCCCGTTCCTATGGTTAAATGGCCGACTTCAGAGTTGCCGACTGCGCCTTCAGGAAGCCCTGCGGCTCGTCCTGATGCTTGCAGGAGTGCGTGGGGATAGTCCGCCCAGAGGGCATTAAATGTTTTTGGATCGGCGGCATAAATGGCGTTCCAGGTTTTATTGTCAGAAAATCCCCAGCCATCAAGGATTACCAGCGCAACCAGATTTGTTGCTTTTTCACTCATGAACTATGCCCCTTTGGCCCTAAGATTGACAAGTTTCGACCGGGCAAAGTATAGTAAATATCGGCTAAAAAGATCAAGGTTTATGACGGAGACAAAAACATGACGACGCGCATGGTGGGAAAGTGGCTTTTTGCTGGTATGTTCTGCTTGCTCAGCTCGAGCATGTGCAGCGCAGCTCAAGAATCTTTTGGTGGTTTTGATCCTCAAAATCCCGACAGTTTTTTTCAGGTTGACGAACCGGAACCAGGTACTGTCAAGTCGGTAAAAAAGGGTCCAAAGTATTCTTGGCTCAGCAAAGTGGCTATTCAGTGGGGGATTGCCCTGGCTATGTATTATGAAAGCGCCTCGGCGAAACTTGCTCAGTGGAAACAGGCAATCTGTGCACTTTTTGCACGTCCTGTTCAGGCGGCGCCCGGCACAAAAAAGCCGGTGCTTAAAAAGCCTGGTGTTGGGCAACCCTGTCCTGGTCGGCCGGCCGGGGTGCTAAATCCGTGAGCGCACCGGTAAAGAAACCGGCGAACGAACCGGTGAGCGATCGCCATGAATTTGCTTTGTATACGCAAGACTTGCCACACATGCCGGTAGTCGGGCGCTTGGTTGCATTTGACGACCAGGCGCTCATGCACCGGCTTATGCATGTGTTGCGGGTACGTTCCGATGATACAGTACTTTTTTTTGATAGCCAACAGGTTATTCAGGCCTCTATCACAAAACTTGATAAAAAAATCTTGCAGGTGCATGTGCTACAGGTGACGCCAGTAGCGCCACTAGTACCGGCTATTCACTGGATTTTGCCGGTGCTTGAAAAGACCGCGCTCGAAGAGGCGCTATATGCCCTGAGTGCCATGGGTGCAGCGACTATTACATTGGTGGTGACGGATAAGTGTCATAAACAGGTTTTGGCGCCGGCTTATTGCGAACGCTTGAATAGGATTTTAATAGCTGCTTGTGAACAGGCGAAGCAATTTGTTTTGCCCCGGCTTGTGCTTCCAGAAAAACAGGGTGCTGGGCGCCCCAGCTCGCTCTCTCGTGCGCTGGCAAGCGCATCAAAACCCCTATTGTTTTTTGATTGTGAAGCAACGCCAGCTTTCCAGGTTATGCAGCGTCTTGTGCTTGAAAAGCCAGCAAGTCTAACCTGTTTTGTTGGCCCCGAGGGTGACTTTACGCGCGAAGAACGTGAACTTATTGCGGCGCATGCCCCATACACTTGCGCTCTTACGCCAACGGTCCTGACCGCATGGCATGCCGTGATTGTCGGCATGGGCCTTGCGCGCTCATGCGTGAATTAGGCGGTCCCACAGAGGTTTTTCTGATTGCGGGTGTTTTCGAGACATAATGCCGTAAAAATTTGCTGTTCGACGAATTTAATATCCCTGAGTAGATAGACGGTGTGGTATGGTGCATTTTTGTTGCCTACCTGTTTGGCAAAGGTCTTAGCGAGTTTTTTCTGACCTCCCCTGGTAAGATTTGCCAGGATATTTGAAAGCATTCTAACATTGAAGGTATAGGGGATAATGTTGCACAAGTTGTGCTCGTCTGTTAGCCATTCGATCCTCTTGGTATCTGCTTGTTGGTTGCTCTGAAGGTTTTTCCAGTAGTCAATGTTTTGGAAGAATTCGCAGTCCTCACCAGAGTCATAATCACCATCGTTAGATTCTTGGTCATCTCCTGTTGGAGCGGGGGGCATGTCTGTTGTTGTTGCGCCTCTGCTTAGCAGTAGATACTTGACCCGGTAGTTCTTTGTTAATTCCCAGGGCATTTTATTGTCCCCGTTTTTTTCATTGACATTGGCGCCTTTTAAAATAGCCTTGTGGACGCCATAAGGGGAATTTTTGTTGATAGCGGTAAACAAATGCGCTTGCACGTTGTTGCTAATTTTGATAAAACGATGCAAGACTTTTTTTGCTTGTTTGAGGCAAAATGGATCTTCCTGTAAGGCCCTTCGAATATCCCATGAGATGTTTGCGAAGGTTTGTGCGGTGTCCCACGGTTTAAGTACGGGCCTTCGTCCTCTGTACGTTTTCTCTTTTTCTTCAAGCTTACGCTCGTCCTCGAGTTTCTTCTTAAACCTAGCCAATACTTCTTGGTCTGTCAGGGTCAATAAAACATATAATTCTTGTTCTTTTGTGGGGCCTAAAATACGCATACACGCTGTTTTTTGTACTGTGCCATAACACAAAAGCCCCACAAGTACAGCCCCAAAACACTTTTTAGATAGTGTCATGCTAGAATCTCCACGATTTGCTATTAATACGAATTATATTATTTGCTGAGTTTTTAGTTTTTATTATCGTTAATATTATTTATAATATATAAAAATAATATTAATAAAAAGTGTAAAGTTTGTCAAATTTTTTGATCTATTTCTTAGATGGCATCTATTTTTTGAGCGGGCCGCATGAGTGGTGGCTTGAGATAGAGTGGGAATAGCTGATTCTCGCATGGTTTTTGTTCCCGCTCATCCTGAGCCTGTCGAAGGAGCCATTCTGCTAGTGCCCGATGTGCACAGGTTTGCAGGCTTGGCGATTCGATGTGGGGCGAAGCCCCCGTGCAGTGTTCGTAGATTGGCTGAGCGTTTAAGTCATCAATAATCTTTTCTGCCCCAGCGAGTACGATTCGATATGCGGCAAGATTGCGGAGCATTTCAAGCCAGCTTTGATGGCTTGTACACCCAGTTTGGGTTTCGCCGGTTTCTATTTCTCTAAAAGCATAATACACGTCATTACAGAAAGCGTTTAGGACCACTCCATGCACGCTTGCCGGAACATCTGTTAGCGTTACGGCCATTTCGTCGAAAAAGAGTTCGAATCCATCAAGGCCGACCAGTGGTATAGCGCGGGAAAAGCTAAGCCCGTTAACGCATGACAAGAGCGTTCTGAGCGTGGTAAATGGTCCAGGCCCCTTATGGGCCGCAAGAAAAGCCATGTCGGCTACGGTAAGTTTGTGGGGACGCAACAGGGTGTCGAGATAGACAAACAGCTGCTCGCTTATTTTTTTATGATGTTCAGAAAAAGTGCCCAGACATTCAATGCCCCGAAATAGTCCTAGGTGCACATCGGTGTAGTCGCTGTGGAAAAGCAGAAAAAATGGATTTTTAGATTGGTCGTGGTTGCCTATCTCTATTATTGATACGTCCATTGATACGTCTACCATTTCTCGAAGTTAAACTTTTTATTTCCCTTTATGGTGGGGAGTTTGTGGGGCCCCAGGCCCCACTCCCCCTTCTCAATCGAATAGCATTTACCCTGTGCCATTTGGCAGAATATATTTCTGGGAAACGGCTACTTTCTTTGACGAACCTTCTGTTGTTGGGTAAACGTTCCAAATAAATCAAATTCGATAACACGCTCCTTCTTGGAAATGATATTTCCGCAATTGAGACATTTCCATGTATCGGCATTCGCAAAGTGATCCAGGCATGGTTGGACAACCAATAGACCACTACACTTTGGGCACCTCATACGCACTCCTTCACCTCCAGTGTGATACTCCCCTATCTACCTCCTGAGACTAGACGCGTAAAATTGCCTTTGTCAATAGATTTGAAATAGATATTTTTTTTAAAATTCTCTCTGTGAGATTAAAAAACTATCCAAAACGAAGCAAGCGGCCTGTGCGTGTTCTTTTATTTTCCTGTCTGAATCGTGTTTTTTTCCTAGTTCCCTCTGTAGGCTCGTAGCGCGCTTGCTGCTGAGCCGTTCGTCCCATAAGATCCATTGTTGCTGTGGAAATTGTGTTTCAAGTGTTCTTTTTTGTTCTGCAATTTTATCGGTCTGTGCACTTGCGGTGCCACGCATGGTGATTGGGTTGCCGACAACGACTATAAGAATTTTTTCTTGTGAAAAAAGTTTTTTCAGGTAGCTTTCTAGTTCGAATGGCTTGACGGTGGTGAGTGGGCGCGCCAGCATTCTGAGAGCATCTGAGATTGCAATGCCGATCCAGGCATCGCCCAGATCGAGTGCCAGTACTTTGCCAAGAGGCTTTTCTACTCTTATTTCTTCGTTTTCTTCCATAATTTCTTCCGGGGCTCTTTTTGGTGCCCATTTTCTTAAAATGGCAAAATTTTGGTATTATATACAATCTAGGGTACCATAAGACGGTACACGGGTACAGTTATGCTGTTGCCCAGTCTTCTTTAGTGAATATGTCGGTTATGGAAGGATTAAAATTATGGATTTTATGAGCACCTTTGGTTCTTTTGTGATTGCTCTGGATGGCTATATCTGGAGTTGGCCCCTGGTCATCTTCTTTGTTGCCTACGCGCTTGCTGTGACGCTTATGTTCCGGGGTATTCAGTTTCGCCACTTTTTCACCTCGTGGCGCTATGTTTTCCAGCCTGACCAAAAAGTAGCAAATCAGGAAAAGCAGATTTCGCCCCTTCAGGCATTTATGGGTGCTATTAGCACCACGCTGGGGAATGGAAGCGTGAGTGGCATGGCCATTGCTATGTTTCTTGGTGGGCCCGGCGCGGCTTTCTGGATTTGGGTATTCGGTTTTTTGATGATGCCGGTACGGTTTACTGAAGTGCTTGCGAGTACGCTGTTTACCACTGAAACCGAGCATGGAACCCGTGGTGGACCGATGGTCTATCTTGCCCGGGTTGCCGGCAAAGCGCTTCCAGTACTCTACGCATTTTCATGTCTGTTGGTCTGCTTTATTAGTGGCAATGCGATGCAGTGCAATACCATGATGCTTGGGGTTACGCGCATGACGGGCATGGCTGATTATGCCGTTGGTTTTATACTTCTGCTCTTTTTGGTCTATGTCGTTGGTGGCGGCTCGCGCCGTATTATTGCCTTTGCTGATCGTATAGCGCCTCTCAAAGTTGTTTTGTATTTACTTGCTACCGGGCTTGTTCTTCTCTTCTTCTGGAGTAACTTATTTAGCTCGTTAGCGCTTATTGTTTCCAGTGCGTTTAGCACGCAGGCAATTGCTGGTGGCCTGCTTGGGCACACCATGCAAAATGCGATTCAACATGGCCTGTCGAAGTCTTTGAATGCGTCTGAGGCAGGCTTGGGAACTGTTGGTATCTTTTTTGGTGCGACCAAGGGAACCAATCCGTTGCGTGCTGCTATTATGTCTATGGCCTCAGCTTTTTTGACGGCACAGGTTTGTGTTATTACGATACTTGCCATTGTGATGTCTGGGGTCTGGAATAGTGGTCTTACCAGCAATCCATTGGTGATGGCAACCTATTCGACCGTTTTTGGCACGTCGCTCGGTGGCTGGGTAGCAGTGCTGCTCTCTTTGCTCTTTGGTATTGGCGTTTTGGTTGGCTATGCATTTCTTGGGCGCGAGTGTTGGCTTTATTTGACCAATGGCCGGTGGGAAAAAGTATTTATGGTTATTTATTGCTGCATGCCGCTTATTGGCGTAAAATTGCCGGTTGATGTTACCTGGGCTGCCGTGGGGATCGTGAATGCCGGGGCGATTTTCTGCAACTTGGTTGGGCTTGCATTCTTGTTGCCGCTTATGAAGGCGCGGGTTAGGGAGTATGAGCATGCCCCACTTTCCTAAGACACTTTTAGTCACCTGTCACACTGACTCTATTGGCGTCGGCTCTACATTTGTGGCTATTAAAGGCTGCAAGTGTGATGGTGTGACGTTTATTCCGCAGGCGCTCGAAAAGGGCGCCACGTGTATTGTGGTTGCTGAGGACGCAGAGGTCCCGTGTTGTACACTCAAGATGATCAAACAGCGTGATGCTCTTTTAATGCGTGTTGCAGACACCCGGCTTGCGCTTGCGCAGCTGAGTGCACAGGCATATGGCTATCCGGCGCAAAGCATGAAATTTATTGGCATTACAGGCACCAAGGGCAAAACTACTACGACGTTTTTGCTTGAACATATTTTGCGAAGTGCTGGGTATCGAACGGCCCTCACGAGTACGGTCAAGAACTCGATCTTGGGGGTTGATTATCCGACGGCCCTGACCACACAACAACCAGATTATTTAAACGCGTTTTTTGCGCTTTGTCGGGACCAAAAAGTCCAGGTAGTGGTTTTGGAAGTTGCAGCGCAGGCATTTTCGTTACATCGGGTACAGGGGCTTCTTTTTGATGCTGCGATTTTTACGAATTTCAGCCAAGAGCATGGGGAGTTCTATCCTACGCAGGGCGAGTATTTTGCCGCGAAAGCAAAAATTAAACAGCACCTGCGCCTGGGTGCGCCGCTCTTTTATAATGCCGATGATATTCGAGTAACACAGTTCGCCAAAACCGTTGCTGATCGTGTTCCCTATACGGCCGCACACACCTACGAGTGTCCCCAGTTGGTGGGAACTTTTAACGCATATAATATTTCTGCGGCTGTTGCGTGCGCACGCTTTTGGGGTCTTTCTGAAAGCACTATCGCTGCTGCGTTAAAAACGTTTCCGGGTGTTCCTGGACGCCTTGATCGCTACGGTCTTCCGAATGGGGCTATTGCATTTATTGATAAAGCACATAACCCGGCGTCATTTGATGCGGTGCTAAGTGCGCTGCGCTCCATGACAGGCCATCTGGTCGTTGTTACGGGAGCGGGCGGAGATCGCGAGAAGACCAAGCGGCCGATTATGGGCGATATTGCAAGTAAAATTGCTGATCTGGTTGTTATAACCAGTGATAATCCCCGCTCAGAAGATGCGGCTGTAATTGCCGAACAAATTGTGGCAGGCGTTGTGCTGGAAAACCAGCATAAAGTGCGTGTCGAGTTAGATCGCGAGAAGGCGATCAGGCTTGCGTACCAGCTCTCAAGCGCTGGGTCTATTATTGCCCTTTTGGGCAAAGGGCCCGACGAGTACGAGCAGGTTGGAGCGATGAAACACCCATTTAGTGAGCGTGAGATTTTAAAATCGCTTAAGTAGGGGTTCTGTTCTGCTACGCACCCTTCGACAAGCTCAGGATGAGCGGTTGGTTGATGTAGGCGCTTGGCAAGGAGAATTCTTGCGACTGATATAACGTGAAATTTTTGTTGGTATAGTAGTTTGTACCTCGGGTCAAGGGTCTAAGACCCTTGTGGGGTCCAGGGGTGAAACCCCTGAGAGGAGAATATTATTATGGAAATTGGTCAGGTATATTTGTTTTTGGTAGCCGTTGGGCTGCTCGGCGTTACGGCTGTTATTCTGCTGGTGCGGCAGATTAATGCGCGAATTGTCACACACGAGAAGGCTAATCACATCGCAGGCTTGATCCGGCTTGGTGCCATGACTTTCCTGAAAGAAGAGTATCGCATTATTGCGGTTGTGGTCGCGCTTGGTATGGGGCTGTTGTGGTTCTTCTCTTCGCTGACCATGGCGCTCTGTTTTGGCGTTGGGTCTTTTTTATCATTATTTACCGGTTTTATTGGTATGTTTGCAGCGACAAAAGCAAACGTTCGCACCACTATGGCTGCCCGGGATAATGGTGAACGCGATGCCTTCATGGTCGCCTTTTATGGCGGTGGCGTCATGGGTTTTGCTGTGGCGAGTATTGGCCTGATTGGCCTTGGGACGGCCCTCTATCTCTTTGCAGAAAACGCCAACATGGAAGGGCTCATCACGAGCTTTGCGCTGGGTGCTTCGCTGGTGGCATTTTTTGCCCGTGTTGGTGGCGGTATTTTTACCAAGTCAGCTGATGTGGGAGCTGATTTGGTTGGCAAGCTCGAGGCAGGTATTCCTGAAGATGACCCGCGTAACCCTGCTGTGATTGCAGATAACGTGGGTGACTGCGTCGGCGATACTGCTGGGATGGGCGCTGATATTTACGAGTCCTACGTGGCCGCGATGGTGTCGACTATTATTTTGGGTGTGCATGAGCATCCTGACAGCGTCCTTTATATGACTATGCCATTGGTTGTTTCAGCGCTTGGATTGCTTGGCTCGCTCGCCGGCTTAATCTCCACCAGGTTTTTGCGTGTCAGTTCTGCGGCACTCTTGCGTAACGCCACGTTTATTGCGGTCGGCTTTTTTGTCGCGGCTTCGTATGTGTACATGCTCGTGACCGGCATGGATATGGCGCTCTTTTATTCGATTATTTTTGGCTGCGTTTCAGGCATTGCCGTTGGACTTATTACCGAGTACTATACCGGTGGTTCGCCGATCCGCAAGTTGGCGCACATTTCTCAGTCTGGTGCTGCAACCAATATTATTTATGGGCTTTCTGTTGGTATGGAATCGACGGTATTGCCGGTTTTGGTTCTCGCAACAGCAGTCTGGCTGTCGTTTACGTTTGGCGGGGGCCTATTTGGTGTCTCCCTTGCCGCAGTTGCCATGCTCGCAACGGTTGGCATTACTATGACCGTTGACGGTTATGGGCCAATTGCTGATAACGCTGGAGGCATTGCGGAAATGGCCGGTTTTGGCAAGCCAGTGCGTGATATCACTGATAAGCTTGATGCTCTTGGTAATACAACGGCTGCTTGGGGCAAGGGCTTTGCTATAGGGTCTGCGCTTTTGGCAGCATTGGGCGTCTTTGCGGCGTATGCACAAAAAGCAAATCTTATGGGAACGGGGCAGGGGCTTAGTTTGGTTGACCCAATCGTTATTGTGGGCTTGTTTATTGGCGGCATGATGCCATTTCTAATTACCTCGATGACCATGCGCTCGGTTGGCGATGCTGCTCTTAAGATGGTCATGGAAGTGCGCCGGCAATTTAAAGAGATTACTGGCCTTATGCAGGGCACTGCAGAGCCAGATTACAAACGTTGCATTGAAATCAGCACCAAAGCGTCACTGCGTGAAATGATCTTGCCGGGCTTACTTACGGTGGCGGTCCCCGTATTCGTTAAGCTTGCGCTTGGGACGCTTGCCCTTGGGGGCCTGTTGGTTGGAGCAACGCTAACCGGGGTCTTATTGGCTCTTATGATGGCTAATGGCGGCGGGGCGTGGGATAATGCTAAGAAGTACATCGAAGCAGGGCACTTTGGTGGCAAGGGCTCTGATGCCCATAAAGCTGCTGTTGTTGGCGATACCGTTGGAGATCCATTCAAAGATACCTCGGGCCCAGCCCTTAATATTTTGATTAAGCTGATGTCTATGGTCTCGCTCTTGCTTGTTTCGCTTTAATTTTTCCTCTTATTTGTTCTAAAACTCCTGTCGATGTTACGTCTGCAACATCGACAGGAGTTTTTTTTGTGCATGGCCCCTGCAAAAGAAGGTAGACATTTTCCCTGTTTTGTGTTTACGGTGGGCGGAGGCAATCTACAGTGAACTTAAAAAGGAGATGTATATGAGGCATGTGTGGTCGCGTATATGGTGCATATGTGTGTTTTTTTTCGTATGGGTTGCATGTGCAGATGAAGACAAAAACATATCGTTAGTTTTTACAGCGGAAGAGCTTCGCGAATTATTCGTTGCAGAAACATCCCATATATTCATTGGCACCGAAGGGGGCTGCTTGTGCCATGCGGCGCGGTATCTGTTGAAATTTGAAGATTCTCTGGCGCTTGGCCGGCTTGTTGATCGTTTTGACCGTGGTTGTAGGACGGCACCAAGAGAGTTGGTTTTTGCCGCGCTTGATGACATGGCAATGATTTCAGATAGGCACCAAGAAGAACTCTCCGATGACCCGAGATTTGGTGAGTTGTACGCTCGTGTTCAGTCCTACCGAAAGCAGACCGAGGAAGGTCGATTTGTGGTGCGGTTGCGGGAGCCGGATAGTCAAGTCGTTTCGCGACAGCCGCGTCCTGAAGAGGATGGTGGCGGTGGGCAGCTGCCGGCTTTTAGCGGGGTGGACCCTCTTGAGTTTGCAATACCTATCCCGCCAGATGTTCGGGTTACGCAAAATCTGTTTGTTGATGGAGATACGACCCTTCTCGGACTTTTAAGTATGGTGAATGGTGCGAATACGGCAACCTTGAGTGGTGAATCGATTGCCAATAGCTACAAGCTTTTGCTGCCTGTTGGTCCTGGGGCTGGGGGCGACTTTCTCAAGCTTGGCATTGATGGCCAATTGGTCTGGGGCAGTGGTGGTGCTGGCACGGGCGACATGAACATTGGCGGGAATAATTTTAATACCGGACTTATGACTTTTGGTAATACGGATAATGGAACAACGCCGGGTCCACATGTGCCCTTTGGTATTGGATTGCTTACCAATAACCTTGTTCGCATGACTATTGGTGGGCCCAATCCGGGCGATGTTGCTATTACGACGGGTAGCCTGACGCTTTCTGGCAACACTCAGCCGCTTGTTTTGACGAGCAATGGTGCGAATACCATTTCAGTGAAGGCTCCGGGTGGCATGGGTGCTCCTTGGACTTTGACGTTGCCAGTTGATGATGGGACCCCAAACCAGGTTTTGACGACCGATGGTTCTGGGGGTACGAGTTGGACGACAATTTCATCGCCAACAAATGCCTTTACCCAGGGTGGTAACGCCGGGTTTGGGCCCCCAGCAGTTTTGGGAACAAGTGATGGCACTGCGCTGGATATCGTGACGAATGGCACAAATCGCATAACGATTGCAAGTACGGGCGCGGTTGATATTCCAACCAACAATTTTACGGTGACAAGCGGGCTTGTTGGTATCGGTGGTGCGGTAGGAACGGATAAACTTACCGTTACCGGCACATCGCTTTTTACTGGCTCTCTGAAGGCCGATGGTGGGGTTGATAGGTCCGCTGCTGCCGTGCTTGCCCTAGGAGGGGTAACGGCAACGGGAGTGAATATTAGCCGCACCGGGCAGCTGACAGACGTGCTGGGGAATCTGACGGTTGATGGCGACGCCATCAATTTGGCAACTGGTGCGAATGCGAATGCGAAAACGGTGAATATCGCGACGCTTGGCACGGCATTGGGCTCCAGTGCCATAAACTTGGGATCAACGCTGAACACGTCAACGATTAAAGTGGGGCAAAATGCCAACGATGCTGTCTCCGTTACGGGCAATTTGACGCTTGCAACTCCGGGGAATCAGCTGGTATTTACGGGCACAAACAATGTGCCGGCAAACCAGACGGTAACGCTTACCGCTCAAACAGGGGCTGTAGGATTTGCGAGTTACACGCTCAAGTTCCCAACGACGCAAGGGACTAGTGGCCAAGTTTTAACGACTAATGGCGCCAGCCCGGCGATTCTGTCGTGGACGACAGTTTCATCGCCAACAAATGCCTTTACCCAGGGTGGTAACGCCGGGTTTGGGCCTCCTGCCGTCTTGGGAACGACCGACACGGCGCCGCTTACGATTGGGACAGCGATTGGCCTGACAACGGCAACTGCCGGTAACATAACGATCCAGCCGGGCAATGGGACCACTGCTGGTGGCGCGTTGAATTTGTATGCGGGCGGTGGTACCACGAATGGCGCTGGTAGTGCCGTGAATATTCTTGGTGGGAGCGGAGCTGGTGTGGGCGCTGCGGGGAATGTAAGTATCGATACTGGTTCAGGAACCGGTACGCCGGCCATAACGATTGGCGGCACCAACGCGTCAGTAGTGAATATCGCAACAGCTGCTACGGCGCAGACGGTTAATATCGGCTTTGGTGGCGCTGGTGTGACGACCATTAATCTTGGTGGCGCGGGCGACTCAGTTCTGGTGAATACGAACAAATTTACGATTGACGGCACAACGGGAAACACGCTTATTGCCGGTTCTTTGACTGCTAATGGCGGCATTACGACGAGCGCTGCTACGGGCTTGACAATTAATACAGGTACTACGGGAAATCTTACGCTGAGAACGGGTACTACCGGGACCATCTCAATGGATCCAGGTGGTGCAGCAGGAATTACCATTGGTGGGACCAATGCAAATGCGATAAATGTTGGTCATGCAACGGGCAGTCCAACGTACTTTGTGGGAGCTGGTGCTGGTGGAGACCAGACAACGGCAAGTGCACCGAACGCCTATCTTGATGCGACAACGGGCCAATTGATGCGGTCAACGTCGACCGTGCTTGCAAATGCCTATGTTCGGGGTGGTAACTCGTTTGGAGGTGATAGCACCTTGGGACTTAACGATTCGCTGGGTGGCACGGCAGGCTATGGGCTTACGATCCAGACAGCTTCTCTGATTGCGCCACTTTCAACTGCTGGAAATATAACGATTCAGCCAGGTACGGGTACAACAGCCGGTGGCTCAGTAATTATTGATACCGGTGCGGGCGGTTCGCCAACGGTGACGATTGGTGGAACCAATGCGACGGGTGTGAATGTTAGCCGCACGGGGCAGCTGACAGACGTGCTGGGGAATCTGACGGTTGGTGGCGACGCCATCAATTTGGCAACTGGTGCGAATGCGAATGCGAAAACGGTGAATATTGCGACGCTGGGTACGGCATTGGGCTCCAGTGCCATAAACTTGGGATCAACGCTGAACACGTCAACGATTAAAGTGGGGCAAAATGCCAACGATGCTGTCTCCGTTACGGGCAATTTGACGCTTGCAACTCCGGGGAATCAGCTGGTATTTACGGGCACAAACAATGTGCCGGCAAACCAGACGGTAACGCTTACCGCTCAAACAGGGGCTGTAGGATTTGCAAGTTACACGCTCAAGTTCCCAACGACGCAAGGGACTAGTGGCCAAGTTTTAACGACTAATGGCGCCAGCCCGGCGATTTTGTCGTGGACGACAGTTTCATCGCCAACAAATGCTTTTGTGCAGGGAGGGCAGGCCTTTGCTGGAGTAAATGGTGTCTTGGGAATGACCGATTCGATTGGTGGGCTTGGTGTTACTGGCACAAGCCTTTCTATACAGACCTCTGCTGGGTTTCCAACATCAGGTTCGATTACAATTCAGCCCGGAACGCTGGGGGCGGGAGCGCCGACAACTGGTGGTGCGCTTACTCTGCGGTCAGGTAATGGAAGTGGGGCTGCTGGTACGGTGACTCTTGATACTGGGACGTGGACATCGGGGACGCCAACTATTACTATTGGCGGAACTAATGCTATAACGGTAAACATTGCGACCAGGGGAGGGGCGGTTGCCAAAACAGTCAATATTGCTACCAGTGGTACTGCCGCCGGATCAAGTGCCATAACAGTTGGTTCGTTGAGTAACAAATCAACTATCAAGCTAGGGCAGAATTCTGCTGATATTGTTGCCGTAGCAGGTTCAATTGAAGGATCTACGGTTGGTACCGGTATAGTGAATATTGCTACGGGACTTGGGGCTGGATCAGTGCCGCTGACCACGCAGGTTAATATTGCGACCGTCTTAACCACAGCGCCCCAGGCTGTTTATATCGGGAACAGTAATGGTGCCAACTCTACGGTTGTAAATATTGATGGTGACTCTGCTAATTTCTTGAATACTACCGTGGTCAATTGTTCGGGACGCCTGAATGCCGATGGGGGACTTGAAGCTGAAAATACCAGTACGCTCAATATTGCTGATGCAACAAATATTTCAGGCTTAGCGGTTACGGGGACTATTAATATTGGAACTGCAACTTCAACAGCAGGAAAAACTATTACGATTGGAAATGCAGGGCTCATTGATGCGGTAACGTTGAATGCCCTAACACTGAATGTAACAGCTCCAACGAATACATTTGTTAATGCTATTACGGCAAATGGAGGCGTTATAGCAGGAGGTGGCGGTAATCTTGATCTTGGGGTTGATGCTGTTACGAATACAATCAATATAGGGAACGCGCTTGGTGCCTTTCAAGTGATTAATATCGGTTCCGGTGGTACGAGTGTGAAAACTATTACTATGGGGACATCAAGTGATTCTGTTGGTATTGGAGGCGCTCCGGGAACTGGCGTACTTACGGTGACTGGCAACTCATTATTTACCGGTCCCGCAGGTTTTGGCAATGTGCAAATTGATGGGAATGTGGTGCTTCCAGCGGCATCAACTTCCCCGACAACTGGGTTTGGAGTGGTGTATCGCGGGACCATTGCTTCAGGTAACCAGTTTATACATACCTTTGGTGGGGGAGCTCAGAATCTTGCAGTTGGGCTCGGTGCGAGTAATTTGGTTGCCTTGTCCAATACGGGTACTGCTAACACTGCCATTGGGCACTCTGCATTGGCAGCAATTACCTCAGGTTCGAATAATACGGCCGTTGGTTCAGGGGCGTTGTCTTCTGTTACGGCGGGAGCTGGCAATATAGCGATTGGGTTTAATGCAGGATCTAATCTCACTACAAGCAGCAATAATATCGATCTTGGGAATACTGGGACCGTCGGTGATAGCGCGGTAATCCGTATTGGGGTGCCGTCTGCAGGGGCTGGCAAGTGTTTTGTTGCCGGGATTCGGGGCGTTACGACTGATGTGGTAGATGCTATTCCCGTATTGATTTCTTCTACAGGGCAATTGGGTACAGTCAGTTCTTCAGAACGTTTTAAAGAGAATATTGCGCTTATTGCCGAAGACTCTTCGCGCTTTATGCGGTTGCGCCCGTCGCGCTTTACCATGAAGTCAGATGCATTGCACAAGTTGCAGTATGGTTTGATTGCTGAAGAAGTTGAGCAGGTCTATCCAGAGCTGATTGCCTATGACGGGTCTGGCTTGCCATACACGGTTCAGTACCAGTTATTGGATGGTATTTTTGTGAAAGAGATCCAGCAGAACCATACGGGTCTTGAGAGGGCGCAGGAACAGATTGTTCGTGATGCTCTGCGCATTGATGCACTTGAACAGCAAGTATCTGCTGACGCTTTACATATAAATTATTTAAGTAGGCAGATTGCAGATCTTACAGTACTGGTAAAAAAGTATTTGCAGGTGCCTGCGTAGGAATGCCTATGTCAAAGTAAAACAGAGGGGTTTTTATGGGGAGTTGGTTTGAATCCAGCTCCCTCTCGTTTTCTGAGGGTGATTGTGCATGAGATGACCGGGGTGGGGAAAATGCGCTGGACGTTTTGAATAAAAATTGTTTAGTCTTGAGCCGAGAGTCTGAAATCCTATAAAAGGAGTGTTGGTAGTGAAAAGATCTTTTGTTTGTAAGGTGAGCAGGTTTTTACTTGCAGCACTTTCACTGAACAGCAGTTTATTGGCTGTTTCAGAGGTGCCGCAAAGCTACATCGCTGGGCCGGCTGAACGATATAGTGATTCTGGTGGAGAGCACTATGTTTGCATTACCGGTGAACTGAGCGCGCTGCCTGTTTTAATTGCGCACATTATGTCTCTTGGGGAGACAGACCAAGCCCTTATGGCTTCGGTTAAAGAAGTCCAAGACTTGCTTGCTCAGGGGTACACGATGATTCCTCTTCGTGTGGTGATTAAAGCGTTTGAAGATATGGAGGTTATTTTTGACCGATTGCATCAACGTTGTGATGATGAATTACTCAAAAAAATTGACGGGCTTTTCCGGCGCTGTGTTCTTCCGTTGTCGAGTGGAGAATTGTCACGCCAGGGACCGGCAATGCGTGCTCCTGGAGATCCCGTTGAGACGAACTCAATAGACACACCAGTGGGAGGTCCTTCAACGATCTTGGATATTGGGCCTACCCTTGCAACGGCTATAAATATTGGAAGTTCTACGACCGTTAATACGGTTACTCTGGGGGGTACCCAGTCAACCGTCACGGCACAAAATCTGGATGTTGTGGGGGATTATACATCGACAACTGGGTCTCTGACTCTCAATAGTGGCAGCAGTACATTGCTTGCAAAGGGGAATGCTACGTTTGGGACGGTGGGGACGAATGCGGTTCTGGTGAACGGGCTTTTAAAAATTGCGTCAACCGGGTCTATTCAAGGGAATACCGGGACTTTAAATATTGGTACGACTTCGGCAACTACGGCGATTAATATTGGTACGGGAGCAACTGCGCAGACTATTACTATTGGGGGTACTGGGGACACACTTGCGGTAGGTGCAGGCGCGATGACGGTTGCTAATGATACGCAGTTTAGTGGGATGATCAAGATAGCCAGTAGTAAAAGCTTTGAAGCTATAACTTCTGGCGGTGCTCTGAATATTGCAACTGCTGGGACTACCGGATCGGTCAATATTGGAACAAGTATTGCAGTTGGGAGTACCGTAACTATTGGTAGTACTTCCCGCGCAATGGCTATTAATGCAAGCACGTTGGCGTTTGGCGCAGCATCTGGTGCGTCTTTTACGGGCCCTATTCGTGCTAATGGGGGTATTAGTACTACGACGTTGGGATTAACGATAGGTACCGGTAGTGGACTGCCGATTGCGGGAAATATTACCATTCAGCCTGCGGATGGCACTGGCGGTGGTGGTACGGGTGGATCGGTAATTATTCAAGCGGGGAGCGGCCTTGGGGCAGGGGGATCAGTTACTATTGATACTGGCACAGGTGGAACGCCGGCGATCACCATTGGGGCTGCCAATGCGGCAATCATTGGAATTGCAACAAGTACTGGGGCTGGAGCCAAGGCGGTTAATATTGCAACTGGCGGTACGGGCGCCATAACGCTGAGCCTTGCAAACCTCTCTGGTGGTGCTGTTGCGAACAACGTAACCATTGCCTCGGGTGTAAACACGGGCGCAACGACCGTCAATATTGCGACGGGGACCGCCGATTCAGCAAAAACGATTACTATTGGCGACAGTACCGGTGCTGGGGGTGTTGCGACCCTTCACGTTTATAAAGGCTCGTTGCTGTTGCATGAAATAGGCGGTGGAGCAAACTCTGTTGGCTTGCAGGCGCAGGTTGGCACGGCAAATCAGACATATCAGCTACCAGTAGCGTACCCGGGAAGCAATGGTTACGCATTGGTGAGTACGACGGGCGGATTGATGAGCTGGTCAAGTGTGCAGCCAGCAGGCAATTATTATGCCAATGGCGGTAACGCCGGCTTTGGCCCTACAGCAATCTTGGGGACGACTGATACCGCTGCGCTGACGGTTCAAACAGGCGCCGTTGCAGGGGCTCCGGGGATTATTACGGTGCAGCCAGGAAACAATACGACGCCTGCCGGTGGAACCGGCGCGCAAGTAACGGTTCGTGGTGGCACCGGTACGGGTACTGATGTGACGGGTGGTGCGGTAACCGTTGCGGGCGGAACAGCTCTTGGAACGGGCACCGGCGGGCTGCTCACCCTTAAGGGTGGCGATGCTGTTGCGGGCGGCACCAATGGATCAGTAGGCATTGATACGGGATCTGGCGGCACGATTGGAACACCCGTAATTACAATTGGCGGCACCAATGCGAATGCCGTGCACATCGGCCGTTCGGGGCAGTTGACTGAGGTTTTTGGCAACTTCCAGGTTGATGGCACAACAACGACTATTGGTCCTGTAGGCTCTGCGTCGACCATTACGCTGGGTCAGAACGCGGGCGATAGCATCACGGCCATTGCCGGTACGGTTGATTTGGCAACAAATACCGGGGCTGGTGCCAAGGCGGTTAATATTGCAACTGGCGGTACGGGCGCCATAACGCTGAGCCTTGCAAACCTCTCTGGTGGTGCTGTTGCGAACAACGTAACCATTGCCTCGGGTGTAAACACGGGCGCAACGACCGTCAATATTGCGACGGGGACCGCCGATTCAGCAAAAACGATTACTATTGGCGACAGTACCGGTGCTGGGGGTGTTGCGACCCTTCACGTTTATAAAGGCTCGTTGCTGTTGCATGAAATAGGCGGTGGAGCAAACTCTGTTGGCTTGCAGGCGCAGGTTGGCACGGCAAATCAGACATATCAGCTACCAGTAGCGTACCCGGGAAGCAATGGTTACGCATTGGTGAGTACGACGGGCGGATTGATGAGCTGGTCAAGTGTGCAGCCAGCAGGCAATTATTATGCCAATGGCGGCAATGCCGGCTTTGGGCCAACGGCAATCTTGGGGACGACTGATACCGCTGCGCTGACGGTTCAAACAGGCGCCATTGCAGGGGCTCCGGGGATTATTACGGTGCAGCCAGGAAACAACACGACGCCTGCCGGCGGAACCGGCGCGCAAGTAACGGTTCGTGGTGGCACCGGTACTGGTACTGATGTGACCGGTGGTGCCGTAACCGTTGCGGGCGGAACGGCTCTTGGAACGGGCACTGGCGGGCTGCTCACCCTTAAGGGTGGCGATGCTGTCGCTGGCGGCACCAATGGGTCGGTAAGTATTGATACAGGATCTGGCGGTACGATTGGAACGCCCGTAATTACAATTGGTGGCACCAATGCGAGTCCAATAAATATTGGCCAAGCAACAGGCACCCCAACCCATTTTGTGGGAACGGGTGCTGGCGGTGATCAGACGACGTCAAATGCGCCAAATGCGTATCTTGACGCAACAACGGGTCAATTGATGCGCTCGACGTCGACGGTACTTGCCAATGCCTATGTGCAGGGTGGAAATTCATTCGCTGCGCCGGGTATTTTGGGTATTAATGATGCGCTGGCAGGTGCTGGCTACGGGCTGACCATCCAGACGGCTTCAGGTTTCACAACCGCAGGAAATGTTGTTATCCAGCCAGGCAATGGCACAACAACCGGTGGTTCTGTAGTTATCGATACCGGGACTGGCGGCGCACCAAAGGTGACGATTGGTGGCACAAATGCCAGCATAGTTGATCTTGGCAGATCCGGACAGATGACTGATGTGAAGGGGAATTTCCAGGTCGATGGCGATACTGTCAATCTTTCCAACGGCGCAAATACGAATGCGAAAGTGGTGAATATCGCTACCAGCGGCACCGGGGCACCGGGGTCCAGCGCTGTGACGGTTGGGTCGCCAAATACCGTGTCAACGATAAAACTAGGTCAAAATACCGGCGATGCGGTCTTTGTTGCGGGTACTCTCTATGCCAATGGCTGGATTGAGTCTCAGGCGGGTGCAGTAAATATTGCGACGGTGCCGGCAGCAGGAACCCTTGCCGTTAATATTGCTACTGCTCCAGCATTAAACCAATTCGTAACGGTTGGTAACACTACCAACCACTTGAATATTTCTGTTGCCGATGCCAACTTCTTAGGTTCGACGGTGGTTACCTGCCAGGGACGGCTGAATGCCGAGGGGAGCCAAGCGGTTGGCGGTATTGAGGCAACGAATACTGGCGTGCTCAATATTGGTACGGCTTTAACTGGTGGTGGTGCGGCCATAACGCCAATGATCAATATCGGTACGGCAAATGCAGCAAAAACCATAACTATTGGCAGTACGACCGATACCGTGGCGCTCAATGCGAATAATTTGACGGTGACGACGCCAGGGTCTTGTACGTTTGTTAATGCAATTAGTGCCAATGGGGGCATTAAAGCATCGAGTGGTGTCTTGAATATTGGGACCGATACCGTTACGAACACGATCAATATTGGTGGCAGCCCAAGCACGGCACAGACAGTCACTATCGGTTCAAGTGGTGCTGGCGCCACAACCATCCAAGTTGGTGGCTTTGGTGACAAAGTGGGGATTGGTGGTCCTGTTTCCGCAGGAACCCAGGTGCTCAAGGTAACGGGCGATACTTGGATGACGGGGAATCTGAGAGTTGACGATACGATCACGTTAGCAACGAGCAATAAGCCACTGGTTTTGACCGGTAACGGAGCGAATACTATTTCGGTACAGGCGCCTACGGGCATGTCGGGTAGCTGGACCATGGCGCTTCCAATAAGTGCCGGGACCAATGGCTATGTGTTGCTGACTGATGGGCTTGGAAATACATCGTGGTCAAATGCAAGCGCTTCAGGCGCCTATATTCAGGGCGGCAACGCCTTTGGTGCACCCGGTGTTTTGGGTATAACTGACTCCGTTGGCGGGCTTGGGGTTACGGGCTATGGGTTGACGATTCAGACAGTCTCAGGGAATACGACGGCAGGAAATATAACCATTCAGCCAGGTAATGGGGTGTCTGCTGGTGGCTCTGTCATAATTGATACCGGGACTGGCGGGGCGCCAACAGTTGCCATTGGTGGTGCCAACGCCAGCATGGTCAACCTGGGCCGATCCGGGCAACTGACGGATGTGAAGGGTAATTTGACGGTCGATGGCAACGCGGTCAATTTAGCAACAGGTACCAACACAAGCGCGAAAGTGGTGAATATTGCGACAAATGGGGCAGGTGCACCAGGTACCAGTACCGTGACTGTTGGGTCGCCAAATACTGTTTCAACGATAAAACTGGGTCAAAATACCGGTGATGCTGTCTCTGTTGCGGGAACTCTCTATGCCAATGGCTGGATTGAGTCTCAGGCGGGTGCAGTAAATATTGCAACGGTGCCGGCAGCAGGAACCCTTGCCGTTAATGTCGCAACGGCGCCAGGCTTGAACCAATATGTGACCATTGGAAATAACACGAATCACTTGAATATTTCTGTTGCCGATGCCAACTTCTTAGGTTCAACAGTGGTCACCTGCCAAGGGCGGCTGAACGCTGAGGGGAGCCAAGCGGTTGGCGGTATTGAGGCAACGAATACTGGCGTGCTCAATATTGGTACGGCTTTAACTGGTGGCGGCGCGGCAGTAACGCCAATGATTAATATTGGTACGGCGAATGCAGCAAAAACCATAACTATTGGCAGTACGACCGATACCGTGGCGCTCAATGCGAATAATTTGACGGTGACGACGCCAGGGTCTTGTACGTTTGTTAATGCAATTAGTGCCAATGGGGGCATTAAAGCATCGAGTGGTGTCTTGAATATTGGGACTGATTCCGTAACTAATACGGTCAATATTGGTGGCAGTCCAAGCACGGCTCAGGTGGTTACTGTTGGCGCCAGTGGAGCGGGGACTACTACCATCCTACTGGGCGCCTTTGGGGACAAAGTTGGGGTTGGGGGGCCGGTCTCTGCGGGAACCCAGGTACTCAAGGTGACCGGTGATACTTTGATGACGGGAAATCTGAGAGTTGATGATACGATCACGTTAGCAACGAGCAATAAGCCACTGGTTTTGACTGGTAACGGAGCGAATACTATTTCGGTACAGGCGCCTACAGGCATGTCGGGTAGCTGGACCATGGCGCTTCCAATAAGTGCAGGGACTAGCGGGGGAGTGCTAGCAACCGATGGGCTGGGAAGTACCTCCTGGGCTCCAGTGGGAACTCTGGGGGGCTATATACAAGGCGGGAATGCCTTTGGAGCTCCTGGTGTTCTGGGTATAATCGACTCGATTGGTGGCCTTGGGGCAACGGGCTATGGGCTTACCATTATGACAGCGTCAGGATTTACGAGCGCTGGCAATATAACGATTCAGCCGGGAAATGGCCTGGTAACCGGGGGGTCTGTTGCGATCGATACTGGTACGGGTGGTTCCTTGGCAGTGACTATTGGCGGGACCAACGCAACAAGTGTTGATCTTGGCCGTTCTGGTCAGACAACTGGTGTGAAGGGCAATTTCCAGGTTGATGGGAATACCGTTAATCTTGCTAGTAGCGTAAATACGGTGGCAAAAGTGGTGAATATTGCGACCGGAGGCAGTGGATTGCCGGGCTCCAGTGCCGTGACTATTGGCTCTCTCACGACAGCTTCCACCGTCAAGCTTGGCCAAAATGTGGGTGATGCGGTGTCAGTGCGTGGCATCCTGTACACCAATGGAGCAGTTGAATCGCAAACAGGAGCGGTGAATATTGCGAGCCTTACCGCCGCTGGAACGACGGCGGTCAATATTGCAACAGCGCCAACATTGAACCAATTTGTAAGTATTGGAAACGGGGTAAACCATGTGAATGTGTCGGCTGCTGATGCCAATTTCTTGGGATCAATAGTGGTTACCTGTCAAGGTCGGTTGAATGCCGAGGGGACTAGTCTTGTTGGTGGGATTGAGGCTACGAATACCGGCGCACTTAATATTGGTACGGCCCTGAATGGATTGGTGCCGGTGACGAGTACCATTAGGATTGGTACTGCCAATGCGCTTAAGTCTATTACGATTGGTAATAGTACTGATAACGTTGCTCTTAATGCAAATAATTTGACGGTTACAGCACCAACGTCTTGTACTTTTGTCTCTCCAGTGAGTGCAAGTGGCGGGATTATTTCGTCAACCGGTACGCTCAATATTGGTACTGACACCGGAACAAGTACGATCAATATTGGTGGCAGTCCAAGTACCCCTCAGACGGTGAATATCGGCTCAAGTGGTCTTGGGGCAACGAGTATCTTGATTGCTGGAGTTGGTGATAAGGCGGGGATTGGTGGAACGGTTTCTGCTGGGACCGAGGTGCTCAAAGTGACCGGCGACACCTGGATGACGGGCAATTTGCAGGTCGATGGCACTGAGACAGTGGCCCAAAATAGTCTCTCTATGACAGGTGGTGTGGTAACACCGGTAACCCCTGTTGGCACCTTCTTTAACCCTGCCGGTGGCGTAAGGATATCACACGGGAGTGTTACTGGAGGTGTATTGACGGGGCAATCACTTGACGTTGCCTCGGCTGTTTCAGGTGGAGTTGGTTTGTGGACTATAACTCTCAATGCAGCATATCCATCGACGCCTGTGGTGCTCGTAACGCCGAACCTGGTGCCTGGGGGTGGCGTTGCAACGGTGCAAGTATTTGGAGTAACGCCTCTAACGTTCCAAGTGCAGACCTATGTTGGTGGTGTGGCAACGGCAATAGACTTTAATTTTATGATTATTGGATTTAATTAAGCGTGCGCGCCTGGTGAGGTGATGAGGAGATGGGTGCGCGAGATTTGGCACAAATGTGTGTAATGGTGAGTTGAGAGTCGTATACCTTACAAGAAGGAGCGGTGAAGTGGAAAGATTTTTTGTTCGTGGTGTCAGCAGGTTTCTGCTGAGTGCTCTGTTTCTGCAGAGTGGCCTTATTGCGGTACCTGAGGTATCGCATGCGGGAAGTTATTCTCCAGGTGAGCCGGTATGCCGGCAAGATGCAGAGCAATCTGTTTTTATTGGTCCAGAGCAGAGTGCATTCCCTGCGCTTGTAGCTCATATTCTGTCGCTCGGCGAAACTGACCAGGAAATTATGGCATCGGTTAAGCAGGTAGCTGCCTTGCTTGCACAGGGACAGGTAACAGCACCTCTCGGTCTTGTTGCAAAGGCATTTGAGGATATGGCGTTGATTTTCGAGCGCCAACACTCAAAATGCGATGATTTGTTGCTTGAAGAGATTGACGACCTTTTCCAGCTCTGCGCAGCACAATTGGCCACTAGTGGTGAACTGCGAAGTTCGCCAAGTACCGTCTTGGCAACACTTGGCTCTCGTTGGGTGACGCGTGCCATTAGTGATCCGACTATTAATACCACGAATCTGGATGCGATAGGGACAGCGCTTAATATTGGACCAACGAATGCAACGGCAATTACGATCGGAAGTGCTACGACTGGCAACGTGATAACGCTGGGCCAAGCGGCTTCAACAGTTAATGCAGAAAATTTGAATGTTACCGGCAACTATCTCTCGGCAGCTGGCAACCTTACATTGACTGCTGGCAATCTCAGCGTTTCTGGTGGCGCCAGTACCCTGACGGCCAATGGAAATGTCGTTTTAGGTTCTGCCGGAGCAAATACGGTTAACATTGCGGGGCGCTTAAATGTCGCAACGGCTGGGTCTATAGAAGGCACGGCAGGCACCCTGAACATTGCAACCAATGGCTCCACGCCAACGACGATCATTAACATTGGGACCAATGCGATTGCTAGGGCGATTAATGTTGGTGGAAATACTGATACGTTGACAGTGAGCGGTGCAACCCTCACCGTCAATCCTGCGTGTGCTTTTAATGATACGGTCAGTGTCCATAGTTCCAAGAGTATCGAAGCGTTGGCTGGTGGAAGCAATGCGCTGAATCTTGGTACGAATCCGCTCAGCCCAACGACATCCATCAATATTGGAACGAATCCTGCGTTGGTAGGCGTCACCATTGGCAACGGGGCAACGCCGATTGCCTTCTACGGGAGTACGATGACGTTTGGTGGGGTTGTATCGACAATTTTTACGAGTCCTCTTATTGCCAATGGTGGTATTAGTACAACAGCGGGCACTACGCTAGGTGTTAGTACCGGTGGTGCGAATGCTATCACGATTGATCCAGGAGGGGCCGCTGCGCTTAATCTTGGGACAACAAACGCAAATGCCGTGAATATCAGCAAAGTGGGCACTTTGACAAGAGTTTATGGCAATTTGCAGGTTGATGGGACAACTTTGGCAACTGGGTTAATCACGGCGTCTGGCGGTGTATCCGGTAACCTGACGGGTAATGTGACCGGTGCGGCATCGTTGAATGTGTTGAAGGCTGGTGACACTATGACCGGCGCTCTTTATGCAAACGGTGGTGTTGATCGGTCTGCGGCTGCTGCACTCAACCTCGGGACAACGAACGCAAATGCCGTGAATATTGGTGCTGCAGGGACTGCAACGCCTATTGCGCTTGGTCAAAATGCTGGTGATATTGTGGTGGTTCTTGGCAGTACTATTGGTTTGGCGACCAGCACAGCTGTAGGGGCCAAAACTATCACGGTTGGTGACAGCACCAATGTTGGTGGCGCCGCAACACTGCACTTGTACAAAGGCTCTATGCGGTTCCACGATAATACCGGTGCAGGTGTAACGTATGTTGGCTTGCAGGCGCCGACGGGCTCTGATGGCATGACGTACACGCTTCCTGCAGCAAACGGAACAACGGGTCAAGCGTTGACAACAACGACTGGAACGGGCGTTCTTTCGTGGTCAACGTTTGTAACGGGTGGTCCATACTTGCCACTTGCCGGCGGCACGATGACGGGTGTCATTGACTCAGCAGGTACCCTCAGTCTTGGGACAGCAACGGCGACGGCAGTAAGTATCAGCCGCTCGGGGCAAACGACTACGGTTAACGGGCCAGTGACGGTTAGTGGTGATACTGTCAATCTTGCTAATGGCGCGAATGCAAATGCTAAGACAGTCGATATTGCGACAGGTGGTACTGGTGCCATAACGATGAGTCTCGCTAGCTTGACTGGCGGTGCAGTTGCTAATAGCGTAACTATTGCGTCTGGTGCAAACACGGGTGCAACAACAGTTGGCATTGCTACTGGTACTGCTGATTCAGCCAAAACTATCACGGTTGGTGACAGCACCAATGCTGGTGGCACTGCAATACTGCACTTGTACAAAGGCTCTATGCGGTTCCACGATAATACCGGTGCAGGTGTAACGTATGTTGGCTTGCAGGCGCCGACGGGCTCTGATGGCATGACGTACACGCTTCCTGCAGCAAACGGAACAACGGGCCAAGCATTAACAACAACAACTGGAACGGGCGTTCTTTCGTGGTCAACGTTTGTAACGGGTGGTCCATACTTGCCGCTTGCCGGCGGCACGATGACGGGTGTCATTGACTCAGCAGGTACCCTTAGCCTTGGGACAGCAACGGCGACGGCAGTAAGTATCAGCCGCTCGGGGCAAACGACTACGGTTAACGGGCTAGTGACGGTTAGTGGTGATACCGTTAACCTTGCTAATGGCGCGAATGCAAATGCTAAGACAGTCGATATTGCGACAGGTGGAACCGGTGCTGGAAGTGCAACAGTAGGTATTGCCAGCGGCTCATACACCGGTGCGACAACCATTGATATGGCGACAGGTACTGGTGCAGCAGCAGATAAGACCGTAAACATTGCGACGGGTGGTACCGGTAACGCGGCGACACTAGCCGTGACGATTGCGGCCGTGAATGCGGCGGGAAGTACGACGCCAACGACCTTGAATCTGGGTACCGGTATTGGTACCGGCGTGAAGACGATCAATATTGGCACCGGTAGCGCCGCTGCCGCAGGGCCAAACCTGATCACCATCGGTTCAATTTTGATGCCATCGACGATTACTATTGGGCAGAATGCCGGTGACGCGGTGACGGCTATTGGAAACACCATTGGGCTGGCAACAGATCTGGGGACTGGCGCCAAGACGGTCAATATTGCGACTGGTGGAACAGGTGCAGGAAGTGCAACGGTTGGCATTGCCACCGGCTCATATACCGGTGCAACTGCACTTGATATGGCGACTTCAACGGGCACGAGTGCCAAGACGGTTAATATTGCAACTGGTGGGACAGGCGCAGGTACCGCAACCGTAGGCGTGGCAACCGGTGCATACACCGGTGCGACGATCATCAATATTGCAACGGGTACTGGTGCAGCAGCAGACAAGACCGTCAATATTGCGACGGGTGGTACCGGTAACGCGGCGACATTAGCCGTGACAATCGCGGCAGTGAATGCGGCGGGAAGTACGACGCCAACGACCTTGAATCTGGGTACCGGTATTGGTACCGGCGTGAAGACGATCAATATTGGCACCGGTAGCGCCGCTGCCGCAGGGCCAAACCTGATCACCATCGGTTCAATTTTGATGCCATCGACGATTACTATTGGGCAGAATGCCGGTGACGCGGTGACGGCTATTGGAAACACCATTGGGCTGGCGACGGATCTTGGGACTGGCGCGAAAGCAGTCAGCATTGCGACTGGTGGTACCGGTGCTGGAAGTGCAACAGTAGGTATCGCCACCGGCTCATATACCGGTGTGACGACCATTGATATTGCAACGGGTACTGGTGCAGCAGCAGACAAGACCGTCAATATTGCGACGGGTGGTACCGGTAACGCGGCGACATTAGCCGTGACAATCGCGGCAGTGAATGCGGCGGGAAGTACGACGCCAACGACCTTGAATCTGGGTACCGGTATTGGTACCGGCGTGAAGACGATCAATATTGGCACCGGTAGCGCTGCTGCCGCAGGGCCGAACCTGATCACCCTCGGTTCACTTTTGATGCCATCGACGATTACGATTGGGCAGAATGCTGGTGATACGGCGACAATTGCCGGTACGCTTGGGGTAACAGGGCTCTTGACGGCGACTGGTAGCATCAGCACGCCAGGCACCTTGACCTTTACAACTACTCAGGCTGCTGGGCATATTACGATTCCAGTAAACTCTGCCTATGCGTTACGTATTGCAACGCCAACTGCAACGACTAATAGTCTTGCTGGCCCAGCGTTCAACACAACAACAGGTGCTGGTGGTACCGGTGCGGCTGCAACTGGTGGTGCTGGCGGTGCAATTTCCTCCACAACAGGTGCCGGTGGTGCCGGTGTTGCTGGCTCAGGGTTCTCTGGTGGTACTGGCGGTGCTTTAACTTCCATAACTGGAATTGGTGGTGCTGGCGCGACGTCAGGCGGTAACGGCGGTGCTGGTGGTGCAATCGGTTCCACATCGGGAGCTGGCGGTGTTGGCGGTGCTGGCGATGTAGCTGTCCCTGCCGGGGGCACAGGTGGTTTTGGCGGAAGCTTTGCCGTAACCATCGGTGGTGGTGGCATCGGTGGTGCAGCATTTGCTACCTCTGGTGCCAATGGTGGCGTTGGTGGCGATGGTGGCGACTTTATAATGACACTCGGCAATGGTGGTGCTGGCGGGGCTGGCGATGGTGTTGGCTTAGGAGGCAATGGTGGTGTTGGTGGAGATCTTTCCATCGCCGCTGGTGCGGGTGGTAATGGTGGTGTAGGCGGTACCCAAGGTGCAGGTGGCAACGGTGGGTCTGTAACAATTGATGCTGGCGCCAAGGGGACAGGAACGCCAAATGGCACGGATGGAAAGATCCAAATTGCGATGTCTAGCCCAGCAGGAACGGTCATCGAGATGCCACAGCTTAAAACGAATCTGATGGGCGGTGCATTGCCGGTCTTAAATCCGGTCGGCACGCTCAATGCTGCGGGCATTCGGGTCTCCTATGGAACAGTCTCTGCAGTTGGCGGGATATCTAATAATTCGAGCGATGTCTCCGCTGCCTCTGTAGGCTTGGGCTTGTATACCATCACAGTTTCCCCAGTATTTTCGGTGGCGCCGGTTGTAGTGGTAACCGGTGACGCTACGGCAGCGAACCCCATAACAGCTGAGGTTTTGAACGTTGGGGTAGGGTCATTCCAGGTTCAGATGTATCTGGCTGGGGGAGGCACGAATGAGCCCTTCCACTTTATAGCTATCGGAGCAAATTAAGGGTAGTGCTTGCCTAGGGTGGGGGTTATATCGGGGGAGTTGGTCTTTGCCAGCTCCCCACACTTTTTTGGGGTGCGAATTTTACCGGGCGTGGCGCGTGCTTGCGAGCTGGGCATGGCTTCGCGACACCGTTTTGGTGGCCGGTCGGCCGCTAGACTTTTTGCTTAAAAAATGGTTAGTCTTGACCCGAGAGTTCAAAATCCGAAAAGGGGAGTTGTGAAGTGAAAAAGTCTTTTCTTTGTAGTGTTAGTAGATTTCTGCTGGCGACACTGGTATTTAACAGCAGTCTATTCGCGATCCCAGACGTGCCACGCAACGGTGATGCGTTGTTGCCTGCCCGGTGTTGTGAGAGCAGCAATGAACCCTCTGTTGTCATTGGCGGCGACCAGAGCGCCATTCCCTTTCTAGTCCAGCAGGTTCTGCTTTTGAACGAGCAAAATAGCTCTCTTCCTGCATCGATTCTGCGGTTGCAGGAATTGCTGGTGCAGGGCTATTCGATGGCTCCCCAGAGCCTGGTTGTGGAAGCACTCGGAGATCTGTATGCGATTTTTGAGTGCCGGCAGGGGTTTTGTGATGACGCCCAGCGGCAGCAGATCGTTCTGTTGTTTAGGCTCTGTGCGGAACAGGTTGCGGGAGTAGAAAGATCCTACTTTGGCGGCCAAAAGCGGACGATTACTGACCCCGTAATAGAAACAAACTCAATTGATACGCCTGCTCTTGCGCCGACAACGCTTGATATTGGGCCTACGCGTGCGACGTTGATTACGATTGGGAGTGCGACGACCAGCAACACCCTTAACTTGGGGGGTGCTGCATCGACGGTGAATATACAAAATATGAACGTTACGGGAGATTATAATTCGGCAGCGGGTGATATGACCCTGTCTAGTGGCGATCTGACGTTACTGAGCGGTAGCAGCACTTTTACGGCAAATGGTAATAGCGTCTTGGGAAGTTCTCCGGCAAACACCGTTGACGTTGCTGGGCGCCTAAATATCGCAACAGCTGGATCGATAGAGGGTACCACGGGGACCTTGAATATTGCCACTGTCGCCGGAGTAACGCCGACCGTGAATATTGCGACCGGGGCCTCTACGCAAACAATTAATGTTGGCGGGGTGGGAGATGCCTTAAATATCGATGCCGGAACAATGACAGTTGCGTCTGCAACGCGTTTTAATGGGGTATTAAAGCTTGATAGCTTACAGAGTTTTGAAGTGGCTCTTGGGGGTAGTGGTGCCTTAAATATTGCGACCGATGGTACGACAGCAACCCTCAATCTTGGGACAGGGACGACTGGCGGGACTACCATTGGGAGTATTAGTAAACCGCTCACGCTTAATGGCAGTAGTTTTACGTTTGGTGGCGGTTCGCTGGTTTTTGCAAATCCCTTGGTTGCTGATGCTGGTATTACTACGTCATCTATAACCTCACCTGCGTTGACGCTTGGGACGGGGGCTGGTGCGGTTAATGCCGGAAATATTGTTATTCAGCCGGCAAATGGGAGTGTAAATGGGGGATCGGTAACGATTGATACGGGTACTGGAGGCTCGCCCGCGATTGCGATTGGCGGTACCAATGCACGGGCGATTACGGTCGGCGCATCGGCAAGTGCGCAAACGATTGCTATCGGGTCTGGCGGTGCGGGGACAAAAACGATTACTATTGGCGAGATGACCATACCGGCTACGCACGATACCATAACCATTGGTGGCGCAAGCAACTACTTTAACTTGGGCGTTCCTGGTGTTGCCGAAAGAACGGTATTGGTCCACAAGGGGCCGATCCAAGGACCCAATGAATTTAATACTATTCAGGCGGCTCTGAACTATCTTGGGGTGCCAGGAGTGGCCTGGACGATTGACGTTGCGCCAGGAGTTTATTCAGAAAATAACCCGCTGTTTTTGCAGGCGAATATTACGATTGCCGGCGATGGAAATGCAAAAATTAGCGCCCAAAATCCAGGCAGCACCATTTTAGTTGGGGCTCCCGGGGGCGAAGTTATTGGCATTGGTTTTGATGGTGCGACGACGCCCGGAACCGCTGCTATCCGCTATTCGGGGACTGCGGCAAGCGGGGAATCGTTTTTTATCACCAACTGTTATTTCTACAATAATAATACGCAGGTAGCTATCGATGATACCAATCTGCTCTCGTTGGTGGTTATGCAGAACTGCTTTATTAATGCCCAGGCGGCATTTACGAATGGGATTACGGCAACGGCATCACATGGTAACACTATTCTGCTCTCTCTGCATGGGCTTAATTGGTATAATGCCGGTGCAAGTACGCCAACGTTGGTCTCTCTGGGTGGCCCAAACTGTTTTGGTACCCTGAGCAATATTACGATAGGAAAATTTGCAGGTATACCGGTTGGAACCGGTGTTTCGGCGTACAACGGTGCCGTGGCGAGTGTTAAAGATTCAGGTTTTTATCGCTTAGCAACTGCAATAACGACGACGTATACGTTTGGTGATGCGGCGCCTCAGCTTAATATTCAGTCAACCTCGGGGTACGGCGATACAGCTGACGTGACCGTGTTGCATCCCGGGACGACGGGACTGATTCAGGGCGTTTTTGAAAAAGCAAAAGTAACGATTGTTGCGGGTGCGCCGATCGCTGCCAGTTTTGCTGATTCTGTCGCTGGTGGCAGCATAGCCGTTGGGCCGCAATACTGGGGTGACACCATGTCAACGGTTGCCAGTATGCGTCCATTGGTCGAACATGGTGCAGCGCTGGGAACGGTTGATGGAGGAGTTTTATCTAATCCAAGCGGTACTGATATTCACGTGACGGCCGGCTCTGGGTACCTGATGGTTGGCACGCCACCAAATGATTATCTCAAGTACATTACCTGGAGTGCAACGAGTCCGGACCTGACTCTTGCGGCCAACGAATTTAAGTATGTGTATGTTGATAACACGGGTACCGTGCTCTTGAACAGTGCGTTGCCAGACCCGTTAACCCAAATTCTTCTGGGTGCGGCGCAAGCAGATAACGCAGGTACTGCCATTGTGTATATGCAGCAGGAGCCTCGCAGTGTTATTCACGCACCAACCAATATCGATACGATGTTACAAGATGGCATTGGTCCGGTGTACGAAAGTGGCTCGGTTGTGTCAAAAGATGTTGATCCTTCGTTGCTCAAGCTTGATGTGACCGATGGGGAATATTATTTTGGGCAATTGCAATTTAACCCATCAGGGGCAACTCCTATTACGTTTGCCACCTTTTATCGCAGTGCGACTCCGCCAATTCAGGTGATAACAAGTGGTGTTAGCTTGGTTGATTACGACCACTATGACGATAGCTCCGGAACGCTTGCAACGATTACGCCAAGCTCTTTTGCAAAACATGCGCTGTATGTTGTCGGGACATTGGCCGCTACACGCTATTTGATGGTCTATGGCCAGACAGAATTTGCAACGGTTCAGTTGGCAGAAAATGGACCGATTCCAACGCCGCCATCGGCATTTGGTGGCAACGTTGCCCTGATTGCCTCGATTATTGTTAAGAATGCGGCGGTAGTAGCAGACAGGATTTCTGAAATTCGTGACGAGCGGCCACGCGTCGGATTTAAGGCAAGTGGGTTGACTGTTATTACGAATCATAACGATTTGACAGGACGCGGGGTTCCTGATGCGCACGACCAATATTTGCGGACTGATGGAACGAATTACATGACAGGCTCCCTGCAGCTGTTGACCGGTGTCAATAGAACGAGCATTGCTTCGGGTGCAATAGGCGCTGGGTGGACGTTGACGTTACCGACAACTGCCGGTGGTTCTGGACAGGCTTTGACGACCGATGGGACAGGCACTTGTAGTTGGACTGGTTTTGCGCCGGCCGGAAATTACATTATTAATGGTGGCCAAAATGGGCCGCTTACCATTGGTACGAGTAATAATACCGCGATGGATTTTATAACCTCTGGTGGGATACGGTTGACCGTCGCCAATGACGGCAAGATTACGGTTGCAAATGCATTGTATGCTGACGGTGGTGTTGATCGGTCAAGTGCGGCTGCGCTCAACCTCGGGACAACAAACGCAAATGCCGTAAATATCGGTCGTTCTGGTACTGCAACGCCTATTGCCGTGGGGCAGAATGCAGGTGACGCCGTTACCATCGCCGGGAATCTGGTAATTCCAAACTCAACTAGTACCCCCACGGGCGTTGTCTATAAGGGAAGCGTTGCCGTTGGGAATCAATTTATTCATAATACCGGCACTGACAATACCTGTGTTGGTGTTGGTGCGGGCAATCTGAACATGGGGACCAATACGGCGACTGATAACACGGCTCTTGGGTATAATGCCCTTACGGGTATTACGACAGGTGATTACAATACGGTTGTTGGCTCAACGGCGGGTGATGCGATTACGACAGGTGGGAATAATACCGCTCTTGGGTATGGCGCTCTGGGAGCTGCTACGACCACGTCTGATAGCACGGCTGTTGGCTACAACGCATTGGCGTTAAATACTGCTACTGACAATACAGCGGTTGGCTCCGGGACGTTGGCGGCGAATACAACGGGCACTTGTTACACGGCAGTTGGGAGTCAATCTTTGCCAAGTGCCTCTGGCGCTGGGTTTGTTACTGCCGTAGGTTTCCAGGCTGGTTATAACGTAACTTCTGGGTCTACCAGTGTATTTGTCGGAGATCGGATTACTTTTGGTGCGGGCAGCTCGGTGACCGGGGGATATAATACTGTCATTGGTAGCGCTGCTGCGTATAATTTGGCGGGTGCCGGGGCAAACAATACGATTGTTGGGGGAAATGCCGGTTTTTCCATTGGAACGGGAACGGATAGTACTGCCATTGGATATAATGCTCTCTACGCCAATACGGCAACCGGAAGTACGGCTGTTGGGTCAAACGCTCTTGCCGCCAATACGTCGGGGACCGGCAGTACGGCCATTGGGTACCATGCATTACTTCTTGCAACGGGCAACAATAATACTGCTGTTGGGTATGAGGCGCTCAAGACTACGGTGGCAGGGGCTGGGAATATTGCACTTGGATACCAGGCGGGAGGAAGCCTCGCAGCAAGCAATTCCAATAATATCGATATTGGAAACGTCGGAACAGCAGGAGACAGCGGGGCAATTCGTATTGGGACTAATGCGTCTCAGACGAGCTGTTATGTTCAAGGGATTTCGGGCGTTACCCCGGGAGGGACGCCCAGTGTAGTCGTGGTTGGTTCAGGAGGCCAACTTGGTACCAGCGGAGCCATCGGGAATTATTATGTCCAGGGCGGAAATGCCTTTGGTGCGGCGGGGGTCTTGGGGATAACTGATTCGGTTGGTGGCCTTGGGGTTACGGGCTATGGGCTTACTGTTCAGACTGCTTCGGGGAATACCACGGCGGGGAATATTTCGGTTCAGGCGGGTTCCGGCACCACGACCGGTGGTTCATTAATCCTGAAGGGTGGTAGTGTCGTACCCGCTGGTTATGCATATGTGGCAAATTCATCAGTCGATACCGTGAGTGTCATTGATTTGACAACGAATACGATAACGGCAACATGGCCTGCAGGCTTAGGTTTTCGTCAACCTAAAGGGGTAGCGATTACGCCGAATGGTTCTTATGTATATGTAACGAATTCAAACCCTTCTTTTGGTAATTCGGTGAGTGTTATTAGGGTGTCAGACGGTAGCTTAGTGACAACAGTTGGGGTA
>Ga0351956_1030_pt1 | contig 36930 bp, 40 predicted proteins | sample TotcelT113001L13_FD_205809 | JGI IMG/M metagenome (GOLD analysis project Ga0351956, IMG submission 205809) | Enriched cells from coal bed in the Powder River Basin, Montana, United States - Total cells T11 rep3 HSBNCT.T11.300.1.L13 ...
TTGCTCGTGATTCTCTGTTTTCTTGGATATCGGTATCTACCATACCAGGAATGGTCTACAAACATACTTTCATATATTTCGTATCCCTTTATTACGGGGCAGAAGGCCTTGGGCGACTGGCGCGCTGAGCGACATGAGCGCCGCGAGGGATTTGACGCCCTGAGCGAGCGCTATAAGTCACTGGTGCGGGAGCGCGATGCCCTGCTTCAGCGCTTAGTCGTCTGTGAGGGGGCACGTGAGTACCAGTATGCCTGTAAAGAATTAATAGCCTTCCGGCAGCGGTATCAACTGACCACTGCAGTGATGGTCCAGGTTCTCCAGCGACATATTGCACGCGATGGCCAGTTCTTTTTTGTCGATGCCGGGGCAAAACGGGGTATTGTTCGTGATATGGTTGCCATTGTGAATAACCATCTGGTTGGGCGAGTGACTGATGTCTACCCGTGGTACAGCAAAGTAATTCTCTGCACTGATACATCGTCACACATCGGCGCTGTCTGCGCGCAGGGCGGAACTCGGGGGATTGTCGAGGGCATGAATGATCCACAACTTAAGTTAAATTATGTCAGCCATCTCGATACGATTGTTGATGGTGACCTGGTCCTGTCATCCGGGGCAGGGGCGGTCTATCCGCGGGGCTTTTTGATTGGCAAAATTATTTCACATGCCGTTTTGGGGGTACACCAGGAGGTATTTGTTCGGCCTGCAATTGATTTTGAGAAAATAGACCATTGTCTGCTTATACGCAAAGGTGATGTGCATGAAGGGCTTGATGAGCGAGTGCTCCAGGACGCCATTGCGCCGCAATCAGTTGCGAACGAGCAGGGCGTTGCGCCAGCAGGTCCGGGAGCCCTAGGCGAACAAACTCCAGCGCCGGTGGCCTCTGTCCAGCCCGAACCCGTTCAGGCGGCGCCTGAGCAGGCTGCGTCACAACCAGCGCCTCCAGTCCCTGTAGAAGTCGCAATGCCTCAAAAGAGCGAGCAGGCCATGCCACAGGTGCCTGAATCATCGGTTCAACACGCTCCCGTCAAGCCGGCGAGTGAGCATGGTGTCCCCGAAATACCCGGCACACTTGTTGTCCAGTAGTTACTTGGCCAGGGCCTCGTGTATTGCGCGTAGCTTTTCGTGCGTGGGATTTTCTTTATTGCAGAGCATGTTCGTAAGTTCCTTAAGTGGCGCGTTTTGGATTATTTGTTCCTGCGAGAGGCGCTTTGTGCCAATGCCCAGGGGATATGCGCTTATGGGTTGGTCTGCCAGGATCTCTGTTTTACCAAACCAGGCCCGCGCATGTTTAGTTGTGAGGGCCTCTTGACCAGCGCTTTCGTGCATAATCAGGAGTGGTTTATTTGGTTGGGTGGGGCCTTGTAGCACCCAACAGATTTTTTCAAATCGCCAGGTTTCCTGAGGGGCAGTCTTGTGTGCAAGCTCAAACCAGATAAATTGGTTTGCTAGTGTTGCACTAGCTCTGGCATAGAACGCGTTCAAGCCGGCGCTCGATGGCGGCAGCTGGGGGATTTTGGCAACCCCGGGATCGATAGTTAGGACAATATCGCCACGAGGCGAAGTATGCTGGATGCACGCAGCTACATAGGCTTGCCAGCTTGGAAAGAGCGTGAGCGTGATATTGGGGTGCGCAGGATGCCAGTCGTGTAATTCTTTAAACCAGTTGGCAAATGCCTGTACGGCTTTTGCGATGGCTGGCTGTGTTGGGTAGAGTGGTTCGATTGCTATAACCTGAATGGTTTTAAAACCTGCATGTACTAGCTTATTAAGAAGAATAAAATCAAACAAGAGCCCCCCAGGGTGATTGGCTATATAAACCAGGGGGCTGGCCTGCGAATTGCCCGGCGAATAAGAATCGGCATACAAGTCGATAATGGTTGCATGTATGCGATTGGTAAAATCGGCGCGAAATGGGAGCGCCCGGCTGAGTTGGGCGCACGAACACTCATACAGTGGCGCATAATCGGCCCTGATTCCCTGGACAATCTCGTCAAAAACGTCTTTTTTTTGCATATTTTTAGGGGCTTACGGGTGGCTCCGGAGAGTTTTTTCGTGTATAGGGTTCGTGGAAACATGACCCCAGAGAGAGATGCTTTAGAAAAAGCATAACGCTTTTTTGACTTTTCTTCATCCGTTCAGTAAAATCAAATCTGTAGGTGGGATTGAAAGGGCGATTAGCTCAGCGGCAGAGCATCAGTCTTACACACTGGGGGTCGCAGGTTCGAATCTTGCATCGCCCACCATTCAAGATCATTTGACATGTATTCCTCGGTAGCTCAGCGGCAGAGCATATGACTGTTAATCATAGGGTCGCAGGTTCGAATCCTGCCCGAGGAGCCAAATTTTGGGGCTATAGCTCAGTCGGTTAGAGCGTCCGCCTGTCACGCGGAAGGTCGCGAGTTCGAGTCTCGTTAGCCCCGCCATCAATTTTCATTGGTGGCGGCCCCATTTTGTAGCATGTTTTTTCACTGTTTTTCTTTAGCACTTGTGCGTGCATGCCAAACCCAAAAATTATACCAATCACGTTATATAAACTTGTGTCTTGCGGTTAGCACCCTTCGACCCGTCCTTCGCACTTGCCATGGCAAAGGGTTTCTCGAGTGCCTGCAAGCTCCGGAGGGCAGGCCGGCTCAGGATGAGCGGTGGGTGGGCATACAAGATTAATTTACGGGTTTGGTATTACTTTTGCATATCCCAGCCTAGCGCTCTCAAGTTCCAAGCGTACTCTGCAACCGCTCGTCCTGCCTGCCCACCGGAGCCTGAATACACCTGCGCAAGGCTGTGCCAACAAGCCGCTCACCCTGAGCTCGTCGAAGGGTGCTCTTGCAAAGGCGAAGGTCGGGAGCTTGCAGAAGGACGAGGGATACGAGTGGGCAAATCGCTTCAGGTGCGCACTTCTCATGGACTACTGGAAAATTTTTTGCCAAAAACTCTTTTTATAGTTTGGCCAAAATGCTATGATTTGAGCCGGAGGTGAGGTCCAGTGTAACCTTTAGCTCACAAGTGGATGGTTTAGCAGCGCTATGTTCGTGACATACTTTTTTTGAAGGAGCATTTGCAGGGCTTGTTTTTGACCGGGATTAAGCGCATGAACATTGAGAGCTATTTTTCTTTACCTGGTATTATACATGAATAACGAACATGAACAATTGCTCCAGGCGCTCAGAGCGCTTGATCGAGCGATTAAGGCCGTTGTCTGCTTTCAGGACGATCGGTACCGTGCACAGTGTAGTCCCGTGCCACCGGCGCCGGGCGAGCGCGTGCTGACAGGTTTTGGCTTGGCGCGCTGGGTGCGTTGTTTATTTGCGCGTTCTGCGCATAAGGCGCTGCACGACCAAGAGCAACAGCGGTCCTACGAGCAGGCGTGTGGTGCGCTTGTGGAACAGCTTGGGCTGTCGGTTGCGCTTTTTCGCGCCTATCTTACGTTCTACGTCGAGGAAACCCTGGGCGTATCTTCGAGCTTTGAAGGAGCGCTTAGCACGTTGTGCGATGCCGGCTTGGCAAGCGATGACGAGAGGCAGCAGGTACGCGCTATGGTCAAGTTGTGCAATGCCATTGCTCCTGCGCCAAGCGCAGAAACAATCGAGCAGATCGTTGCCGATGCACTTGGCTACCATCGTCTGATGAGTGGTCTTGCAAAGCGCTTGCAGTGACCAGTTTTTCCTGACATTTTTTGATAAGCCTGAAAAAACGTTGACTTCTTTTTCTTGTCTTGCTACGGTCGACGCATAGTATATCAATGGCTATTGATATAGAGGTTGTTATGAAGCCAGTCTGTTGTTCTGATGCACAGGCGTGCGATAACGTAAAGCGCGTTGTTGAATTTCTTAAAATAATAGCCGAAGAAAATCGGCTCAAAATACTCTGTATGCTCTCCAAGTGCGATGCGATGTGCGTTTCTGATATATGGCAGTATCTTGCTATTCCGCAAAATTTAACCTCCCATCACCTGAAAGTTTTGAAAGATTTTGGATTGATTGCCGCACAAAAGCGGGGACTGAATGTTTTTTATGCGCTTAATAACGAGCTGAGAGACGAATATAAGGAGTTGGTTGATCGAATTCTAACCAAAAAAGGGAGCACATGATTGTTAAAGTTTTAGGAGCAGGGTGTTCAAGTTGTGCCGCACTGGAAACGAATACGAAAAAAGCCCTCGAGAAGCTTGGGCTGGAAGCGCAGGTTATTAAAGTCTCTGATATTCAAGATATTTTAGACTATGGCGTTATGAGCTTCCCGGCGCTTGTTATCGACGAACAGGTAGTTATGTATGGCCAAAATCCAACGCTTGACGAGCTTGTAGATCTGTTTAAAAACCATAACAAGTCGTCTCACTAGCAACCTACTGTGGAACTTGTACTTTAAAAACAACTAATCAAGTTGCGTTCGCGCCCTTCGACCCCTTCGTCAGGCTCAGGGTGAGCGGGGAGAGGACGAACGGCGCCTGGTCGCACTTGAAGTAACTTCTTTATAGAAACAGGAGATGACATGAGCATTTTTTATCCCGTCCAGCTCTTTGCCGATTGGCTTACCTACCAGGTATTTTCCATACAGCAGGGTACGCTGCTTGCTGAAGCCGTGAACTTTTTTATCTTTGATACCATAAAAATATTTATTTTATTGTCGGCTATAATCTTTGTCGTTTCGCTTATTCGTTCGTTTATTCCCCCTGAGAAAATACGTAAAATTCTTTCGCATAAATACCAGATCACCGGTAATTTACTGGCTGCTGTCTTTGGGATTATTACGCCATTTTGCACCTGCAGTGCCATACCCCTCTTCTTGGGTTTTGTTGAAGCGGGTGTGCCTTTGGGGGTGACATTTTCGTTTTTGGTTGCCTCGCCCATGATTAACGAAGTGGCTATTGTGCTGTTGCTGGGGTTGTTTGGCTGGAAGGTGTCGCTCATGTATATTGTGAGCGGCTATGTAATTGCAGTTGTTGCGGGTGCGATAATAGGCAGATTGCATCTGGAACATCTTCTTGAAAATATTGCCAAAAGGCGGGCAGGCAAAACGCTTGAAGTCATGCAGCTGAGCTGGGCTCAGCGATTGCGTGTGGCAAGAAATTATACGCGAGAAATTCTTCTCAAAGTCTTTCCCTATGTACTTGTAGGGGTAGGTGTTGGCGCCTGGATTCATGGCTATGTACCGACTGAGTTTATCGCACAGTATGCCAGTGGAACTGCGTGGTATGCCGTTCCGGTCGCAACGCTTATTGGCATTCCCCTTTATTCGAACGCTGCAGGAGTGCTGCCGCTTGTTTCTGTGCTGACGCAAAAGGGTGTTGCGATTGGCACAACGCTGGCATTTATGATGGCTGTTACCGGGCTCTCCCTGCCGGAGTTTTTAATTTTACGGCGGGTCATGAAGCCCAAGCTGATTGGCATCTTTGCGGCGATTGTGGGCTTGGGAATTATGTGTACGGGGTATCTGTTTAATTATCTTTTAAGCTAGGGTACGAGAATGTTAAACGTTTTGTACTGGGGTAAAATCCCGTTCAGGGCTCTGCAAATTATGCTGCTAACTAGTATGCTGGTTGGCTGTGGGCGTACGCCTTCTCCTGCTCAAAACAGCCCTGAGCCAGCCATTACGGGAGCAGACCGTATTGAAGTTATCCATTTTCATGGGAATCGTCAGTGCATGTCGTGCATAGCGCTTGGTGAACTTGCTCTTAAAACGATAAAAACCTATTTTCCACAAGAGTACGCTTTGGGAAAAATTGTATTCAAAACGATTAATCTAGATGCCCCTGAAAATAGCGCGCTCGTACAAGCTTTTCAGGTTCGAGGCTCGTCGCTTTTTTTTCAGGTGACAAAGGGCGCTCGTGTTACGCGAAGCGAAGATACCAAAGTATGGCGTTTAGTCGGCGATGAGGCGGCATATATGACGTATGTGGCGGGTGTGCTTAAAAATTATTTGGGGGCGTAAATGGAGTATATTAATTATCTCATCGATTATTATAGTTTCCCCCTGCTCACGGCTTTCCTGTTGGGGATTCTCACGTCCATAAGCCCGTGCCCCTTGGTTATCAATATTACGGCCATAGCCTATTTATCCAAAACTATTAAAAGTACCAAAAACACGCTCTTTAATGGCCTTTTCTATACGCTTGGCAGGATGGTAAGTTACACGCTGCTGGCTGTCGCGGTCTATTATGGGGTGTCGGCGTTTCAGCTTGCGCGTATCTTTCAGGGCTGGGGAGAAAAGCTTGTTGGGCCGATATTGATTGCTATTGGGGTTGCTATGCTCAGCGGGATAAAACTTGGCGGCGTTGGGTTGCAATCCAAGTTTGAGGGCGTTAAGCACCGGCTCGCCGCTCAGGGCTACGCTGGCTCGTTTGCACTGGGTATGCTGCTTGCGCTTGCGTTTTGCCCGTACAGTGGGGCGTTATTTTTTGGCGCCCTTATGCCCTTGATTTTTAGTTCACCTGAGCATCTACTATTGGCGCCGATTTTTGCGCTTGGAACGGGTATACCCGTGCTTATTTTTGCGTTGTTATTGGCGTATAGTTTACAAAAAATGGGAACGGCCTTTTTGGGGATACAAAAAGTAGAAAAAGTACTTCGTACCCTGGTTGCCGTGATCTTTATTGTTGCGGGGATTTATTACGTACGGTTTTTACTAAGTTAGGTGACTTTTAAAAATACTTGACAAGTGAAAATATTAATCTAGAATAGAAATTGATAGTGAGTAGGGCCTTTAAAAGTGGGCCTGTAAAACAGAAAGGAGTCATAATCATGACGCAACGGTGTTGCATAGTGTCGATAGCGGGATTAAATCGCCGATCGCCTATCACTTTGTTTTCCGGTATGGGAAATTCCGGGTCCGAACGTTTCGGGTCAGCGAATTCCTGTCTTGGTGCCGTCGCCGGTACCTATCTTCACGCCTCTTATTACCACGTTTCGTGGTAGTAATCTCTTTTTTTTAAACATATTCGTTTTAGTTAGTGAGCCTAGAATCGCTGCATAGTCGGCGTTTATGAGCTTTTGTGTGTCCATGTGGGCATGTACGAGACATGGCTTGCGAATACAGTGGCACTGGTGCTACACGCGTGGGGAGTTGTGTACTCTTTCGCGTATTTATTGGTGCGCGCGTTGATGTGCGCACATAGTTAGTTATGTATTAATTTATGAAGGATATTTAGATGAAATTGTGTAAAAACATGCTGCAGGGCATGATAGTGGTAGTTCTGTGCTGCACAGTGATTGCGCCGATACAGAGCATGCAGAATGATGAGTCGATGGCGAGGAAACGTGGAGATGCTACAGAGATGCTGTTGAATGCAATAAAATCGCGGGAGATTGTCGTGTGCCAGCAGGTTCTTAACGATGCTGATGTCAATGGTACCGATGCATGGCGGTGGTCTTGTCTCATGCTGGCGTGCTCGGTGGGAGACGTTGCAATAGTCGAGCTTCTGCTGAAGCATGGTGTCGATGTTGATCAAGGATTGATTAGTACCGATCAGAGCCCTGACCAATGTGCAGATCTGCCATTGGGTATCTGTCTCTGTCAGAGAGACAACGCCTGTGAGCTAACGCGCTTGCTCTTGTTGAAGAATCCGCAAACCGCAAAATCGGTGTTCGAATGGTCGGTTGGCGCTGGGAGGATGAGATTTCACGGCGAACGCGCGTTCAACATTAACGGCGATGCGCGAAATCTTCTCGGGGGCTTTTTGGCGCGGCTTGAAGAGAAGAAGCACTTGGTTGGCCAGAAAATGCTTGCCATTCTCGAGAAAAACAAAGTAGTTGATCTTTCGTTCTTCGAATAGTCGGTGAGGTAGAGTGGTTGGCTGGGGGAGATCAGCTCCAGCCAACCCAATATGGAGCTCGTACTTTAAAAGCAACTAACCCTGGGGCCTTGTATTTGCGAAAATATAGGCGGGGAGTTTGTGGGGCCGCAGGCCCCACGCCCAATTTCTATGCCCGCAGGGGGCCGAAGGCAGCTCCGAGCGATTGGTTGTTTTTTAGATAACAGCTCTATAGATGATCAGGGTTTCGAGTTGTTTATTTTGGTCTCTTGAAAATACTTGACAAGTGAAAATATTAATCTAGAATAGAAATTGATAGTGAGTGGTCCCATTAGAATTGGGCCTGTAAAAACAGAAAGGAGTCATAATCATGACGCAACGTTGTTGCATAGTGTTGATAGCGGGTTCCCGCCGATCGCCTATCGCTTCGTTTTCCGGTATGGGAAATTCCGGGTCCGAACGTTTCGGGTCGGAAAATTCCTGTCTTGGTGCCGTCGCCGGTACCCATCTTCACGTCTTTTATCACCACCCTTCGTGGTGTTAATCTCTTTTTTTTAAACATATTCGTTTTTTAGTGCGTGCACGCAGTAGGGTTGCAGTGTACTAGCTGTTCGTAATCTCTTGCGTGGGCTTGGTCCCGCTCGTCCTGAGCTTGTCGAAGGATTGAGACACATGGTCTGCTGGTCTGTTGTGTACCTGTGCTGCATGCGTGTAGATATTCGTGCGCATATTGTTTGCGCATATAGTTAGTTATTTATTTTATGAAGGATATTAATCATGAAATCTTATAAATCGTATAAAAACGTTCTCCAGAGAGCGGTGTTGGTCGCTTTGGGACTCGCTGTAATAGCGCCTATTTGCGGCATGTTTGATCCAAACGGCATGCGGAGCTTTCGTTGGATTGATCCAGATCTTAATGTGAGCCCAAATGTGAGTCCAAGAAAAACAGCGCTGATACCCTGGAAGGACGGACAACGCAGAAAACAGGAGCAGGAAGCGTGCAGGCTTTTTGACCAGTTTGCCGTCTTGGGCAGAAGGCTTACGGGGAACGAGGTCTTTGAGGCGTGCAAAAAGGTCTCTTTGCTAGCCCTATTATTTGCGCTTGAAGTTTTGCGCGTTGACGCGTCCAAAAACGATGTTACTGAACTTATTAACACCGTTGATCGGACAGTTTCGGATCGTGGCACGAGAGAGGCCGTTGAACGAGAGGGGCTTGTTATGCTGCAACTTCTTGTCTGGAAGAATCCAAAAGGGCTTGATGAAAAACCGTCTGAGATTTTTTGGTACTCCCCGATGGTTGACCTACTTACAAGCTTTTTACAGCGAAAAGAAAAAAAACAGCGTTTTATGGCAGGGAGGCTTTTTGCGATACTTAAGCGCAAAGTGTTAGTTGACCTTACATTTGAATGTGAATAGTTGGGTAGGGGCCTGGTTGGCTCGTTCTCTCTGACCTCCTGCGGTACCAGAGAGTGGCTTGCGAGAACCCGCTTTTGGCCTAAACACGTGCCCCCCTTGATTCGTGAGGGGGGCCTGATAAAAAGGAAATGATCGTGAATATGAATATGAATAAAAAAATGGCATTGGTGGCTCTCGGAGCCTTGGTACTGGTGGCGTTGACAGTGGTTTTTGGCATGCGTAAGTGGCAACAGGCGGCTCCAGCGCGCCCGGTATTACGGGTTGGCATGATGAGTGGGTGGGCGCCGTTTATGTCGGTTGATGGCGCTGGGGAGGCCGAAGGTTTTGATGTTGATGTGGCGCGTGAGATTGCCCGTCGTATGGGGTGTGAGCCCGAGATTGTTGATCTTGGTTCTCTGCCCGCGCTTTTGCTGGCGTTAAATCAAGGGACTATTGATATGGCCATGTCGGGGCTCGATAGTACGCCCGAACGGCAGAAGACGTTTGAAATGGTTCGCTACACCGGCGAGGATATGCGCACGCTTGCACTTGTTTTCTGGAAAGAGGTTCCTGTGGGTGTGGCAACTGTTGCCGACCTGCAAAAGATACCAGGCGCGGTGATTGCTGTTGAATCTGGATCTTCACAAGAGGTGTTTGCTAATACGCTGCAGGGGCTTGCCAAAAAGCCGCTTGCATGTGTAACGGATATGTTTCTTGATGTCCAGTATGGCCGTTCGACAGCGATGCTTTTGGAGCCGCGTATTGCGCGCCGGTACCAAAAGCAAAAGCCTGAGCTGGTGTCGATTATGGTTCCCCTGCCTGCGCAATTCCAGGTTGCCGGTTGCGGTATCGCGCTACGCAAACAGGATGCCCGTTTGGCAAGCCAACTTGAACAGGTCGTTGGGCAGATGCGCCAGGACGGTACGCTCAAGCGTCTTGAGCAACAGTGGCAGTTGGAGGACTAGTAGTGGGCGTATTTTTCCAAATTATTATTGACGCTTTTCCCGCGCTGCTGCGCGGGGCAGGCATGACGGTGCTCGTCTGGGTCGGGGCTTTTGTTATCTCTGTTTTTGTCGGGTGTTTGTGGGGGTTGTTACGGGCGCGCCAATTGCGCCTGCCGGTCTTTGCTCTAATATGCGATGCGATAACGCTTGTTTTGCGAGGCGTGCCATTTTATGTGCAGCTCTTAATCGCGTATTTTGTTCTGCCCAGTTGCACGGGGTTGGCAATTTCAGCATATACGGCTGCGACGATTTCTCTGGGATTCTGCTCAGCGGCATATGTAAGCCAGATCGTTCGTGGTGGTATTGATGCTATCGCTCCGGGACAGTGGGAAGCGGCGCAGGTACTTGGATATACGACGGTGCAAGCTGTTTGGTATATTCTGCTGCCGCAGGCTTTTCGTGCGGTGCTTCCCGCACTGGGGGGCGAATGGGACCAGCTGCTCAAAAGTACTGCCGTTGTTTCTAGCATTGGGCTGTTGGAACTCACGGGCATGGCAAGAAATAGTGTCTCGCGGACAATGGAGCCGTTGCCGATTTTTCTCGCCATTGCGCTCATGTATTTGGTGTTATCAGGAGTCTTAAATGGGGCTTTGGCCCTGCTTAGCCGGAGGCTAAAAGTATGATAAAAAGTTCGAATTTTTCGCTTGCAATAGGGGTGGGGAGAGAGTCGCTCCAGTTTATTTTATCTGGGGCTGCCTTCGAGTTTCCTTCTGGTACGATTTCGGTTTTGACTGGCACGAGCGGGGCAGGGAAAACTACCCTCCTTCGGTGTCTTGCCGGGCTTGAGCCGCACTTTTCGGGCGTTCTTGAGGTTGATGGTGTTGTTCGGGTTCCGGGCATATGGGGAGTTGGTTGCGCCCGGCGGGGAGCCATTGGATTTGTTTTCCAGGGATATAATCTCTTTCCGCACCTGACCGTGTTGGAGAATTGTGTCCAGCCTCAGGTGCTTGCTATGCACGCGGGTACGGCGTGCAAGGGCCCTGGTGGATCTGCACGGGTAAATGCCGAAGCGCGTGCGCGTGAGTTGTTTAAAGAGCTGGGAATTGCTGATTTGGCGCAACGCTTTCCAGCGCAGCTTTCAGGAGGCCAACAGCAGCGCGTGGCAATTGCCAGAGCGCTCTGCATGCAGCCACAGGTGTTGTTGCTCGATGAGCCTTCATCGGCGCTTGATCCTGAAAATACGACACGCCTTGCCAAATTGGTGCAGGACGTGGCACGTCGGGGTGTGACGGTGGTTATCTCGAGCCAAGATTCGCTGTTTACAGAGCAGGTTGCCGATCAGGTATTTTTAGTGGCGAATGGGAGCATTTCTCGTATGTCTCGAGCGAATTGATGAGAGGTTGTCTTGCGTCTGTGCACTTAGTTCGTGTACGCTTCTTATTGGAGAGTATTTGAAGATAATACGTATCTATTTATGGAGGAATATTAGACATGAAGGCGATAGAATTTTTTGCCAATGCACAAGATGGAATAATTAAGGTTCCAAGGGAGTATTGGAAGGACCTTGGGCCGGAACTTAGAGTAATTATTCTTGTAGAGGAAGCTGCTTCCGGAGTAGAGGAAAAAAAAGCGGTGAAGCGCCAGCTGAAAGCAATGAGTGTGTCGACAAAGGGGTTTGCTTTTGATAGGGATGAAGCGAATGAACGCTGAGAAGCGAGTTTTCTTTGACACCAATATTTTGGTTTATGCGTATTCTTCAGACGAGATAGAGAAAAAATCTGTGGTGCAGGAGCTGCTTGAACGCGAGCAAGAAATCGTCATAAGTACGCAGGTGATAAACGAGTTTATCAATGTTATGCGTAGAAAAAAAGCTATTCCTACTGCTACCTTGCAGGATGTGTTACGCGAGCTTGTTGCGGTATTTCACGTGTCTCTGGTGCATATTGACACCATAGACTCTGCATTGGGGATTAGCCAGAAGTATAATTATTCATATTTTGATAGCTTGATGATCTCATCGGCCCTTGAAAACTCATGTGTGGTATTGTACTCAGAGGATATGCACCACAAGCAGATTGTTGGCGCTGCTCTTACTATTTTGAATCCTTTTAAAACTCTTTAAAGTGAATTGATGTGAGGTTGCCTTGCGTCTGGGTACCCAGTTCGTGTACGCTGCTTCTTGTTGGAGGTAAGAGTAGCAAGTTGTACGCGAAGCTGGTTGCAAAACCAAGGAGGCCCCTGTGGATGCCAGAAAAGTTGATTCCAAGGAAGTAGATTCTAAGAAAAAAGTGTATGTGCTCGATACGAACGTATTGATCCACGATCCGCGGGCATTTTTTACGTTCAAGGGTGCGCATGTCGTTTTACCCTTGATGGTTATTCAGGAATTAGACCAATTTAAGACTGAAACGTCACAACGCGGCCGAAATGCGCGTGAGGTCATTCGACTGCTCGACAAGATTCGTGAGCATGGCAGTCTCTCAGATTGGGCTCCTGTTGATTCGACCGGTACCTTTGTGCGCATTGTGTCAACGCCGCCAGCAGCAGACTTTCCTGAGGGGCACTATTCGAGCGAGCCTGATGACAAAATTTTGGCAACGGCGCTCTTTTTGCGGCATGATTTTGAGATCTGCTTTGTCACCAAAGATCTTAATATGCGTGTCCGGGCAGATGCTTTGGGGCTCTGTACACTTGATTATAAAAAAGAAAATGTTGCTGAAGACGATTTTTACAAGGGCTGGGTCTCGATCCCCGTACCGGCTGGGGAACTGCAGGATGACCACCCAAAGCGGCTTATACAGGCAGCAAAAGACTATCATTTTGCGTACAACGAATTTGTGCTATTGCAGAGCGAGCGCAATCAGGAAAATTATCGCATTTTTAGGTTTGATGGCGAGGGGGCATTCCATCCGGTAAAGGTGCCAAAAATTGTCTGGCCCATTATGCCCCGCAATCCTCAGCAACTTATGGCGCTTGACCTGCTCTTTGATGATAATATCCAGCTTGTTACGCTCTTTGGTCCTGCGGGGACCGGCAAGACGCTTTTAGTTTTGGTGGCAGCCATGCATAAGCTGTTGATTGAGCACCAATACAAAAAGATACTTATTGCGCGTCCTATCGAGCCACTTGGCCGTGACATTGGGTATCTGCCGGGGGATTTGCAAGAGAAATTGTTTAGTTGGATGCAGCCCGTACGCGATAATATGGATTTCTTGATTTCAAAAGCACAATCGGGCTATGAGCGCGGTGCCCACGAAGATACCTGGGGCGTGAAGCATGGCGAGCGTAAGTCGCGCAGGGGGGGGCGCAAAGAGGGTGGTGGCAATCCATTGCGCATTCCGTCGGTTGATGAGCTGACGCGCCTTGATAAACTGAGCCTTGAGGCGATTACATACATGCGAGGGCGGTCGATTCCCGACCAATTTATTTTGATCGACGAAGTGCAAAACCTGACGCCGCACGAGGTTAAGACCATTGTGACGCGCGTGGGTGAAGGCAGTAAAATTATTCTTGCCGGAGATCCCTATCAGATTGATTCACCCTATCTTGATTTTAGCAGCAACGGGCTTGTGGTTACGAGTGAACGTTTTAAAGGCCAGCGCATTTTTGGGTCAGTCTACTTGGAGCGCAGCGAACGCAGTGAATTAAGTAATTTGGCAGCCCAGCTTTTATAGGTCTCTGGTCGCTCTTTTTTGCATCAAAATGGGGGCACTTTTTAAGTGCCCCCGCGAGCTTCTTGGCTCTGTGTTTTTCGCGTCTATTTTTCGTAGGCAAAAGCAAAGTCACTTTGCCCTGGCACATCAAACCATGTCTTGAAAGTTTTCCAGTCGCTGGTGTTAGTGGTTTTGTCCTTTTGCGCGTACTCAAGCGCATTGCGAATGTTTTCTCCTCGCGACTGTTCAACGATATAGCAGCTTTTTTTGCCCTTCTTGACAATATCAGTGCTTTGGGCACAGAGTTGGTTGGCTTTGTACCCTTTTTCTAGACAGACCATAGCGCGTAACTTGAGCAGACTTTGCGGGTCTGACTGGCTGTTATAGTTAAATTTGACTTCCGTATTGCCATAGAGTGGGTCCTTGAAGTTCTCTGTGACGGCGTCGTCTTCGATTTTGTAGCCTTCGCCAATGGTCGTTTTGCCTTTGTGGGCTTCTATAAGCGTCTGTATGAGCTGCACCATCGCGGCTGCCTTACTTGCTGCGGCGTACTCTTCGGGACTAACGCCTGCTGTTGCAATGTTCTTTTCGTTGTCTTTTAAGAACTGAGTAATAATTTTAATATTCTTTTTAATCGTCTCCCCACCTGATCGTTCAGGATTCTGGAAGTCTTCAACAAAGCAGCGCGAGCAGGTTGCCGTTTTGAGTGCGTAGGTTAAGAATTGGTCGAGGCGGGTAAAAATAGCGCGCCAGGTGCTTGTTTCTCGGAGGAATCTGAGGGCGTTTGTCTTTTTACGCTCTTCAAATGTTTGTATCATGTCTGCGATGATAGCAAGGTCAACGCCGACGCATTTGTAGTACAGCTGCTTCTTTTTTTCGTAGGTTGGTATCAGATCTTCTTCTGCTTTCTTGGGCTTTGTTTTTATGATGCGATCATCAACATTGGCGGTTGAACACCAGTACCGGTAGGGTTCAGGGTTGATGAGTACGCGGAATTCATCGAATCCGTCGAAACCTGCGCGGACGAAGCATTCGCGGGCTTTTTCCAAGAATTCTTGGAACTGGGTTATGACCGGGCTAACGGCTTTTACAAAATTACTCGCCTTTTCGTCCTCTTTGAGCAAGTCGCGTGCGTTATTATAGATTCCCAGAATATTGAGAAAATAGGAGAGGGCCTTCTCCACATCAACCTTACGTTCGCTACTGATTATGCCAAGACATATTTCATCAAGGTAGTATTTGACCCATCCAATAGTATAGGTGAGGTACTCAAGCATAAAATCATACCCCTTGTCATTTTTATCAAGGGTTTGGAGGACGGTTAGTGCTTCTCCAATCAAAAGTGGGTCTACGAGGAGCAATATCCTGAGCACCGTGCGAATAGTATTTGCGCGAAGGGGCTCTTTTTGTTCGGCAAGTTTTTTGTACCTGCCCGCTTTCCCCAGCTTGATCTGGTCAAGGATCTCTTTTGCGCGCTTCCTGAGAGTATCGGTTACGGGCAACGGAGTTCTGTCTTTTTTACTTTTTACATCGAATGTTTTATAGAGCTCTCTGAGGTCGGCTCCAAGATCTCCGAATCGATTGTCCTGCGAGAGTGTTTGGTAGTGCGTTTCAAGAAGCGGGGTAAGTATTTTTCTAAACTCCACCCGGCGCTCTTCAAAATATTTTTTTTGCTCTGATTGTAAATCGCCCCGGTTTATAGTGGAAACCTGGTATAAGAGGTCGCGTACAGCGTCACCCGTTAGTGAAGATTTCTTCTTGGGCTCTTCTTTTTCCTTCTCTTTCTCTATCTCTTCTTTTTTCTTTTTTTCTTTCTCTTTCTTGATTTTTTCCTCGATCCCTTCTTCCTTCTTTTTCTCCTCTTTTTTCTCTTCTTCTATCTTTTCTTTCTCTTCACTGATTTCCTGCTTGGCCAGCATGCCCAGTGATTGGGAAAAATTCCCCAGTGCTTCATCGAGCTCTTCGCCAGCCCAGGTGCTGCCGACTATGAGCAATGCTATGCTTAAGGCCAGGGGGGCAGAACAGTTCTTCATATAACATTCCCTCTACGTTATTTTGGTTTTTCTTCAGAAAAAATCCACTCTTCGTCTATCTCTATCTCTTCTTTCTCTTCTATCTCTTCTTTCTTCTCTTCTATCTTTTCTTTCTCTTCACTCATTTCCAGCTTTGCGAGCATGTCCAGTGATTGGGCAAAATTCCCCAGTGCTTTTTCGAGCTCTTCGCTAGCCCCCGAACTGTTGGGGGTGAGTAATGCCATGCTTAAAAGCAGGTAGCCCCCATAGCTTTTTGTGTTTTTCATGAAAAACTGTTCCCCTATATTTGTAGATGTTTTGTTCTTGTTACGCCAAACGAGCACGCGCTCGTATTTCTTAAAAGTACTTAACGCATTGCGTCAAAAAACGCAATTTCTCTCGGTAGGTGCTCTCGGCACGTGCTGGGGTATACGATAGCGCAAAAATACCTGGTTTTGTAAGAGATTTTACAGATTTGGTTGCCATTCAAAAACGACATCAGCTCGTTCCCCGGTCAGTAATCGTTTGTTGTTGTAAAGCATGCAGGGTAGGGGGGGGGCGGTATGCCGTCGTAATTTCTCGCCGCCGGTATTCGTCAATGCCATATTGGTGGGTGCGCTTGATAAGGGCTTTATAGAGTTTGTTTGCATCGGATGAAATACGCAAAAATTTTTCTACTAAAATCGTACTGGTTGGGCATGGTCTGATAAGCAGGCTTTGAGCAAAATTGATACGAGGCCTTTGTAGGTTGAGGGCTTTAAGCAAGTGCTGCATGGTATTAATTGAAAATAATTGAGGATAGACCAGCTGCTCGTATAGCTTTGCTGATTGGAGGAGCGTGAAGGGGGTGTCGCGTGGTATCCTGAGCCCGTGGGCAACCAATAGCGCCAGCGCCTTGGTATCACTGAATGTCGTTGCTACAGAGAGCGCGGCTTTTTTGGGGTACCGGTAGAAAAGTCTTTTCCCGCCGCGGTTTCCACTGGAGAGCAAAAGTGTGAGTATGGGTGTGCTGTTCTTCCACGCCGCTAAAACGAGAGGATCTCTAACTATTTGTAGATAACGGGTGAGGCCATGGCGGGCTATTTCTGTTTCTAGGATAAGCTGTACCATGGGAATATTTTCGTGGTAAATTGCCCACCAGAGTGCGGCTTCATCATGCTGGTTCAAGGGGTTGTTTTCTGCGCCCAGTACCAGCGCCTGGGTGACGATCTCCAAGCTATTATTACGTGCTCCCCAGACGAGCTGTTGGTGAATTGACATGCGTAAGGGGTACTGTTTGCTTGGGGGGTATATCATGCTAGAGCTTGGGCATGATGTAGCGAAGATGGCTAGTGCGAGGACTTTTTTCCAGTGTATATTCACGTTTTATTCTTTCAGCTTTTGGTTTTCTGGGATAGCTATAAGGGCCATTCAAAGACAGCATCAGAGTGTTGGCCGGTTAACAGTCGCTGGTGATTGTAGAATAGGTAGGGCAGTGGCGGCTGGTATGATCGAATAATTTCTCGACGCCGGTACTTGTCAATGTCGTATTCGTTCATTCTTGTGATAAGGGCTTTGTAGAGGCTCGATGAGTCAGGCGAGATGCGTAATAATTTTTCCATCAAGAGCCTGCTGGTACGGCAGGGGCGTATAATGAGCCCCTGGGCAAGTTCTATGCGGTCGTTTTTGATGGTGAGCGCCTGTAGGAGCTGCTGTAGGGTATTTATAGAACTTACTTGTTGGCGGGATAACTGTTCATAGATCCCTGCAATGCGGCTCAATAAAAGCACCTCATCGACCGGTATCTTGAGCCCATGTGCAACGAGTAGGGAGAATATTTTGGTATCGCCAAAGACGGCAGCCGTTTTGAGGGGTGTGGTTTCACGGTACATCTGGAAGAACCGAAAGGGCCCCTTGTCTATAATCGTGAGTATGCATTTGATCAGGGGAGTATTGCCGTCCCAGACGGCTGCACCCAGGGGAGTGTCGATGACTTCGGTATACCGCCGTATGCCATTTTGTTTGATTTCGTGGGTGATAAGCATCCTAACCATAGGTTCGTTGCGGTGGAGTACTGCCCACCAGAGGGGCATCCCATCAAATGGCCCGGGGGGATAAATATTAGCATTATGTGTGAGCGCATCTTGTACGATTAGCATATTGTTTGCTTTTGCGCCTATAAGAGCCTGCTCGTTTGGGTTTGATTGACGTTTTTTGGATGAGAGGCATGCCTGAACACTGGAGCTGCCCAGCAGTAGGCAGATGCCAACAGATAGAGGGCTGAGTAGGTTCATAGTTTTTTGTCCCCGTTTGTGTGGTTAATTTGTATGTTTAATTATATACTAGAAATTAATTTTACCAAAAAGCAAGAGACGTACCAGTGTTATGTCAAATGTGAGGTGTTGGTACTTGTTTTCGATAAATCTATAAAAACAAGTACCAACCGTTACGGCAAGATTCTAAAAGGGCCGGGTTTTTGAGAAAAATGGGCAGGATGGTTGGGGTCTTGCGTAGTCATTACATTACAGCCCCCGGGAGGCCAACTCCCAGGGGCTGTAATGCGTTATGCCGTTTTATGTGGTTTAATAGCCTGAACAAGCTGCTCAGGCGTTTGCGCAAGTATAGAACTATCCCAGCGCTGTTTCACGGTTTCTGTCTGTGGATCGATCAGTAAGACGGCCGGGACGCCCTGCACGCCAAACTGTTTTTGCAGCGATGCTGCTGGTTCTTCGGTTGCATTAGTGCAATCGGTTGCTACGAAAATGGCATGTCCCGCAAGGGCTTTTTGGAATTCTGGCTGCACGAGTTGCTTGGCAATAGCCCTGCAGCTTGGGCACCAGCTGGCGCCAAACTCAATCAAGAGAAGCGTGTGCTCTGCAAGGGCCTCTTTTTTGGCGTCTTGATATGAGATGGTTTTGTGTTGAGCACTTTCTGTGCTTTCAAAACTTGCTTTAAATGCACTATACGCCGTGATTACTGCGCCAATAATCAAGAAAATCCCCACCAAGCGCTTGTATGTTTTCAGGCCCTTGCCGTCATAGCTTTTTACGCTCATATGAACCATGATGCCCAGGAGCCCAAGTGTTGCGGCTATTCCCCAGAGTACAAGATGCCAAGCAAGAATATTGCTTACGTAATAGAAGCAGAGCGCAAGCAGGAGCACGCCAAATACTTTTTTAATTTCAAGCATCCAGTTGCCTGCACGTGGCATCACGGAGATCGAGTTTGAGAAGGTGCCAATTATAAGCAACGGGAAGCCGAGTCCCAGCCCAAAGGTGAAGAGATACAAGAATCCAACCAGCTTGCTGCCTATAGTTGCTACAAGACTGAGCAGGAGAATAAGCCCTGGGGAGAGGCATGGTGAGGCAACGGTGCCACTCAGGGCTCCAAAGGCAAAGGTTGATAGGTATGACCCGCTGGTTGGCATATCGGGCTGGAGGCTTTGGAAGAATTTTGGGATTTTGACTTCGTAAAACCCAAACATAGAAAAGGCAAAATAGGCCAAGAAGCAGACCAGAGCGATTACAAACCAGGGTTTGCCAAGCAAGGCCCCAAATTGTGCGCTTCCAGAAGCCGCTAAGAGTCCTAAGATCGAGAATGTCGTGGCGATGCCGACGACGTAACAGAGCGCGAGCATGAAATTGCGCCTGAGCGACGTATGGGCCGATGCTTGAAGTACGCCAATAGTGATGGGGATCATAGGATAAATACATGGTGTCAGACTCATGAGCAAGCCGAGCAAGAAGATTAGTATCAGGCGCATGAACGGCGACTGTGTATGCGTCACGACGTCTGAGACGTATTTCTTGATCGACTCAAAGGTTTTTGTGAAAAACGCCGTTGCAGAGCCAATCGTTGAACGCACGCCACCCATAACCGTTGGGGTGTTGGTATCGGGGAGGGGAATATTTGGCTCAGGTACGGTAGAGGGAGGTGCGACGGTGAGGCCCGGGGTAGGGCTTGTACTGGTTGTTGCTGATATTTGCTCTATAGCACGCTCGTGCCCTTCGACCCGTCCTTCGCATTTGCCATCGCAAAGGTTTTCTCGAGCGCCTGCAAGCTCCGGAGGGCAGGCAGGACGAGCGGGAGCAGGGGACTGTGTCGTTTCCGCAAACTCGAGCGCGAACGTCTTTTCGGCCGGTAGGGCATCCTGTAAGCGCTGGTAGTGCATGAAGAGCGTGGTGTTTGGCGAACTTCCTGTAGGGCGTGTTGCGGTTAGAGTGAATGTGCCGGCGTTTTGATACACGAGTATGTCGGTTTTACTCGAAGCATCGTACACAGAGACCGGTTTAGAGCTGGCCGTGAAGGGCGTGAGTGTGATGGTTGGATCGAGCGTCGAGAACCTGAGGGTGTCAGCGCGTATAGCATCACTCGGTTTGGTTCCCTGCGGGGATAGCTTGTATGTGAGCGTAATGGCCATTTCCTGGGGATTTTTGACGGTCGTGGTCGCCGACACTTCCAATGTGTCAGCGCTTATGCACCAGGCACTGGTGAGCAGTCCTGCCACCAGTGTTGCGGCGATCTGTCTGTTGGTAATCTGCATGCTTCGTCTCCTTTAGTAGGGTGTGTAGTGGATTATGCGCAATAAAAGTTGCGCTCTTTTTTGTGTCTGGTATTCTAAAAAGCAGGTGGGGCTGTAGCTCAGCTGGCAGAGCGCACGGATGGCATTCGTGAGGTCACCGGTTCGACCCCGGTCAGCTCCACCATAAAACGTTACATTCCCAAAAAATTTCTCCTCTCTAGTAAGCTTTTGCATGTGCTTCCCAAAAGCTTGCCCGGCTAAAACTTTTCGATAGCAATATCACCCTTTTCAGACTCGAGCGTTACGCTTGCAAACTGTTCATTTGCTTGCCCTGCATCAAGCGAGCCATCTGCCGTAGTTGTGGAGCTTGCTCCTCGTGGTCCGAGCATGCCATGAACATGTCCTGGCATGCGCTTCCAGGCTTCTTTGGTGAGCCGGAGTGGCGGTATTTGGAGCGTACACAAAATTTGTGAAGTCACGGTGCCTTTGCAGGTATTTGCAATCAGTTCTGCCCGAGTGCTTGCTGGTAGCGCGACGGTTATGTCCCGTGTTGCCTGAATAAAGAGAGCTGCAGTTGGTGCGAGATCTTTTTGTTCCAGTAATACGGTCCCGTCGGCGACGGCTACTCGTATGTTCTTGCTCATGACATTAAAAAGTTCTACTTGCCCATGGTGAACTGAGATATCCAGAGCGCCACGAGGAGCGTCTATGGATACCGTTCCCTGGTGCATGACAACGGTGACCGCCTCTTGGGGGTTGGTGAGCGAGATGAGCCCGTTTTCGAGCGTCAGGTTCATGTCTGCTTGGGCGCCGGAGACCTCGATATTGCCTTTTGCAAGTGTCGCGGTGATTGGTGCTTGGGGGTTGGTAACGGTGAGCTGTCCGTTTTCAAGGGCAATGGTGAGCGCTTGCGTCGGCTTTTCGATAACCATATTGCCGGTACCATTATGTATATCGAGTACCACTGTTTCGGGCAGCGTGATAGTGCAGTCGATAATTGAAGGGTCTTCAGGGTCAGTGTACGTGGCTATCGATACGGTGTCGCCGTCAACAGGAAGAGGCTCTTTGAGGCCCGTCTTTTTACGACTTTCTTCTGACCCGCGTTTTTTCAGGGCTATGAGTATGTCCTTTTTTTTCCAGAAGTTAAGCGAAATGGTTCCTCCCACATGATCAATGCGCACGATTTTGGTTGTTGCGGGGATGTCAAACTGCTTTTGTATTGACTCTTCTTCTACGCCCTGCACCCACGAAGTGATTGATTTCAACATACCCTGTGCTGATTTGGGCAGTGAAATGGTGTGCGCAGGTGCGGTGCACAGAACTGTCAGATACATTATTCGTATATATTTATGCATAGGTGCCCCTTTTGTATAAAAGTCGTTCTTAGTACCTTAATAAAGATACCAATTTCCTGGTAAGATACTAATCATTAGAATGCTGAGTGGGTAAGTGGGGTAGCTATGAATCGAACTGTATCTGTCTGGGAGCAGGAACTTTTGGGAAAAATTTTGGGTCAAAAGACCCGTGAAATTATTGACGCGCTCGAACGCGCCGGCGCCACCTGCTATCTTGTTGGTGGTGCCGTGCGCGATCTCTTGCTGGGGATTCCGGCAACAGATATTGATATCGAGGTTCACCGGGTTTCCCTTGAGCGGCTCCAGGAATTGTTAGCGCCTTTTGGCCGGGTTGATCTGGTGGGAAAAAGTTTTGGCGTGTTGCGTATTGCCGCTGCCCCCGATGTTGATTGGTCGGTGCCCCGTCGTGATGGCCCCGGACGAAAGCCAGCGGTTGTACTTGATAGCGACATGGGGATTGTCGAAGCTTTGCGTCGGCGTGATCTGACCATGAACGCCATGGCCATTTGTACTGCTACGGGCGAGCTCGTTGATCCCTTTGGTGGTCAGGCTGATATGCGAGCAAAACGCTTGCGTGCCCCTGATCTTGAGCGTTTTGTCGAAGATCCCCTTAGATTTTTTCGGGTGATGCAATTTGTAGGTCGGTTTGACATGTACCCTGACAGCGCTCTTCAGGCGTGCTGTGCCAGTATGGATCTGCAGGCTATTGCGCGCGAACGTATAGAAGAAGAATTTTATAAATTATTTTTAAAATCTCGTTTGCCGTCAAGAGGAATCCGATGGCTTAAGGATGTTGGCAGGCTTGGCGAGCTATTTCCAGAGCTTGGGGAGCTGTGCGGGCTTGAGCAGCCCGTAAAATGGCACCCAGAGGGGGATGTTTTTGAGCATACAATGCAGGCACTTGATGCTAGTGTCTCAGAATCTATACCTGACGATTATCGTTTGGTATTCTGTTACGCAGCCCTGTGTCATGACCTGGGAAAGGTTGAGACAACTGAGCGAATGCCTGATGGGCGTATTGCGAGCCATGGGCATGAGACTGCAGGTGTTGCGCGAGCGGCATCGCTGCTCAGGCGCATTACACGCAATGTGCAGCTGATCAGCCTGGTGAAGTTGCTGGTTCGGCATCATATGGCACCAGGGCAGTTTGTTAAGACAAATGCAGGACGTGCGGCATACAAGAGGCTTGCTATGAAAGTGATGCCCTTGTCATTGAAATTACTTGCCTGTTGTGCATCGGCTGATATGCGGGGTCGCAACGGCTCTGGGCATGAGCCCCTACCGGGACCAGTTCCCGTGATTGAAGAATTTATGGCCCGCGCTGAAGCCTATGGGGTTCTTGAGGGCCCTGAAGAACCGGTGGTGCAGGGGAAAGATTTTTTGACCCTTTGCGAGCCGGGGCCGGTTATTGGCGATCTGGTGAGAGCTGCGTATCGATTGCAAATTGATGAAGGGATTTGTGATCGGGATGTCCTGGTACAGCGGGTTATGCATGGGTATGTACGTGAGAAAAAAGTTTAAAACAAAACCATAGGGGAAAAATATGGACAATATGTTTGCGTCAAGTTCGCTCTGGAGCGTTATCATTAAGTCGAGTCTTCTGAGTAAAACGATTTTGCTTGGCGCGTCAGTGGTGCTTATTTTATGTCTTTTTATCTGCATTTATAAAGCGCTGGTGGTGCGTGATCGTCTGCGGCAGATTTCGAGCGCTATGCTCGCACTCCAGAATGTTTCGTCAATTAATGATATTATTGCGATGGGTGGATCGCTCCGGGGGACCCTGCCTGGCTTAATCTTTGCCAAGGGCCTAAAGGCAATCAAAGATATTTTGCATAGGGGCGACAAAGATAGGGATCATATATCAAAAAAAGAATTCGAGTTGGTTAAGGTCTCGCTGGAGCAGGCGTTTGACGATGCCATGCACGAAGAGAGTTCGTATGTGCTTTTCTTGAAAGTGAGTGGAGATGTTGCGCCTCTCGTAGGGTTATTCGGGACTATTTCGGGCTTGATTCAAGCATTTATGGCGATTGGCCGGGAAAAAACGACTGATATGGCGACCATTGCACCCGGGATTGCTGAGGCGCTTATTACGACATTTGCTGGTGTTGTTGTTGCTATTTTGGCTCTTATTATGTTCCATTATGTTTCTGCGCGTTTACGTGATGTTGAGCGGAACCTGGTTGCGCTGGTCACGCGTTTTGAGTGGGTTATCCAAAATTCAATGGTCGAGTAGGGGGGATTATGGATCGTCGAATGCGGCGCCATCAGGGTCCGCAGCAGCCAGAGATTGTGCTCACGCCGCTGATCGATACCGTGCTGGTGCTATTGATTACGTTTATGGTTGCGATGCCAGCCGTTCGCAACGCAGTGACTATCGAATTGCCTAAAACTTCGTCTAATGACGAGATTCAAGAAAAGAACGAGCAAGAGAGCATAGCTATTTATATTGATCGGCAGCAGCAAACTTTTATTGATGATGTGGTGGTTAAAAAACAAGATGTAACGTCTGTTCTTGAGGATAAACTGGTCCATATGAAAGACCGTAAGGGCTGTGTGGTTTTTGTGCATGCCGATGAAAGTGTGCCCTATGGTGCTGTTGTGGCGGTTGTGGATGATATTAAGTATTTGAGTGGTGTTAAGTATGTTGCGCTGGTGACCCAGCGTGAGGGCAGGGTCGTGACCAAAAATGTTTCTGGGAGTGCAGCAGCAGCATGAGAACGCATGATGCTCAGTTGCGCCGCCAGGCCTGGTGTGTTGCAATCGGGGTGTATATTGTTATAGTCTGGTTCTTGGCGCTGGGCTTTCGTGTGCGGCGGGAAGTTTTGGAGATCAAAATTTTTTCTGGACCGGCGAAGCCGGTTGTTTTTTCGGGTCATCGCGGGAGCGGTCGAGGTGGCCGGCATCTTGGCCAGCGGCCAAACGGATCCAGTGGCGTTCAGTCGCAACCAGTTGCTCCAGCACCCGAACCGGCTGTGAAGCCGGGAAGCCACGCCGAAGCTGTTCCAATAGCGAAGGCGGGCGAGACAAAGCCAGTAGAGCCAGTCAAAGCGCCCGTCCCAGAACCAGTAAAGCCACCAGTAAAACCAATGGTTGATGATTCTCGACGGGTGATTGAGCCACCAGCAGCCAAGAAACTGGGCAAGAGGGCTGAAGCATTGGCTCAGAAAAAACTTGAAGCAGCCAAAAAGGCAGAGCAGGCCAAGAAAGCTGCTGAGGAAAAAACGACGCTTGAGAAGGCAGAAAAAGAAGCGGCTCAAAAGGCTGCTGAAGAAGTGAAGCTTGCGCGAGAAAAGCAAGCACAGGCCAAGAAAGATGCCGAGGAAGCGGCAAAGCTTGAGCGAGAAAAACAGGAGCAGACGAAACGCGCCCAAAAACGCGCTCAGGAAGAGGCTGCTGCTGCCAAGGCTATGGCAGACAAGCAAGCGAAGCTTGCGCGTGCCCAGCAAACAGCTGCGGCGACGAGTGGCGCTAGCGCTGGGAAACCGGGTATAAAACCTGAAGAATTTTTTATTAGTGGTAATCCGGATCTCGCCATAGCTCCTCCAGGAGCGACGGCTGATGATGATGGCGACGGCGAAGGCTTTGGTGACGGTTCTGAGGGGGGCATGTCGCGTGACGGGGTTGCGCTGATTAATTCCATTGGCCGCACTTGGCGGCCACCACGAGGGTTGTCGCCGATGCTCTCTGCGCGGGCAGAGGTGACGCTGGCGGGGAATGGCTCTGCTGAGGATATAAAAATTGTTGAGGGATCGGGGGTATTGGCCTACGATATGGCGGTGCGCGCGTCGTTGTTGCGGACTGAGTATCCACGGGCCTTCTGGGGTAAAACAATTGCCGTTGTGTTCGGCAAAATGCCGGCTAGATGAGATTGAGGGGGAAGACTCGTGAAACAGCTTTTTTGTAAAAGATTTTTTGCAGGCTTGCCTGCGCTCTTAGGGGTGTGCTTGGGTTTTTCGGGGAGCGTGCGGGGTTCAAGCGCGCCAACAATTCCGGCTCTTTTCGGGAACCAGCGTTGTTCTGCACAGGTCTGCTTTGAAGATGCCAATCAGGGGCCGACAGAGCTAACGCGGGTCTTTGTGGGTCTGTGGGGTGAGGGTAAAAATAGTCCACAGGGGCGCGCTTTGCTTACAGAGCTTATAACGTGTATGCGCTTTATGCACATATTTGAAGTGACGTATGAAATTTTGGACGAGGCGCCAACGGCGAAAGCCGATATTGTTAATTGTTTTGCCAAAGAAAACTATCACTGGGCGCTTTATTTGTCGTATGATGGCCTTCAAAAGCCCATCGAGTGGCGCATGTACAATACGCAACTGGGGACTATGGTTTCTGGCAAGCGTGTATATGGCTCGCATGCCGTGGTTGAAGTCGCGCGTGATATTGCCTGCCGCCTGGTCAAGAAATTAATCAGTATGGATGCGCCATTTTTGAACAAGATTGCGTATGTGGAACAAGACGATTTGCACCACCAAAGTATTTTGTGGCGATGCGATTATGATGGATCTAATAAGAAAAAGATAGCCGCGACGCCGTATAGGCTGCTGGTGCCTCGTTGGGGCAAGTGGAACGAGGGAGAAAACCCCTTTTTAGTCGTATCAAAATCGATGCTTGATCGTGTCTCTCTGGTGGCCTTTGATATGCAAACCGGCCGCCAATACCAGGTTGTTGACAAGCGGGGGACAACGGCTGTTGGCATGTCGTATGCACCCCATGCCCAGAAGGTTGCTTATGGCCGATCGGGAAAAATCTGGCTTTGTGATGGCGAACAGCTGCCGCACTGTGTGCTCGCGGGCGCAGGGGATTGTGCATCGCCGACCATTTTGGATTCGGGCGATATTATCTACTGTTCGTCAGGAAAAATTTGGTGGTATGATGCACAAACGCGCAAATCGCGCGTGCTCTTCTCTGACGGTTTTTGCGTTTCGCCGGCGTATGACCCTATAAACAAGCAAGTGGTCTATGCAAAATCAGTGAAGGGGACTATGCAGCTCTGTCTTTACGACATGGCAACAAAGCGTTCAACTCAGCTGACGACCGATGCCGGCAATAAAGCTGACCCAAGCCTGGCCCCCGGGGGCAGATTTTGTCTCTTTGTCTGGGAACAGGGGATGATTGAGTGCGTTGCGCTTCTGGATCTAATGACCAAAAAGTACACCAATATCACTCCTCCGGGCAAACGTTGCCGTGGTGGCGTCTTTTCGCCGGCGTGCGGAGGTTTTGCGTGAAAATAATTTCCAGGAAGGAGCAGGTATGGTGAGTAAGGCAATTATTGAAGAAGTAAAAAACCGATTGGTTAAAGCGTACAATCCTGTTGCTATTTATGTTTTTGGCTCATATGCCTGGGGAAGTCCAACTGAAGATAGTGACTTGGACCTGTTGGTGGTTATTGATGCATCTGATGAAAAATCGTACAAGCGACCTGTTGCAGGGCATAGGGCTTTGCGGGGATTGGGGATTTCCAAAGATCTTATTATTTATACCAAAGAAGAGTTTGATCGCGTTTCAAGCGATGTGACGACTCTTGGATATAAAATCAAGAGAGATGGGGAGTTGATCTATGCACGAGCATGAATCCGACGGAATTTGATGTGCCCGATCGCGCCGATGCCGAGCTTGCAGTCAAGTAAGCGGGGAAGATTATGACCTTTGTGATTAAGAACTTGGTAGAGCGAGAGCCGGGGCAAGAAGAGATCTTTAGTTTTAAACAAAAAGGGGACGATAATGACTAAACAATTACTCTTTCTCGCTTGTCTATTGGGCCTGCACGTGCCGCAGGCCGCGGCCATGTCGCGGGTGAAGGGCTCTGTAGGCATTAATGCGCCAGCTGCGCGTGCACGGGGTGTGCGGCGCTAGCGCCGCCTTGGCACATCGATCCAGTCTTTTGCTTGCTCGTTTCCCTCGACGATGCGTTACCCACAAGTCTTCATCAAGAGAAAGGACGCTCCGCCCCGTTCGTCCCGAACATCGTTGAGGGATGAGCGGATAAAGAAACTTGCAAGCCAAAACCTTTGGACTATTTCAAGGCCCACTTAAAACATAGATTTGTAAATAAGGCCTTCGTGCTCGCTCATCCCTCAACTTCGCTCGGGACCCAGCCTTCGCTTTCCACAATCGCCAAGATTGTAGCTAAAGTTGTTGCTGCTATGGCGGGCAGGCAGAGCGGGGCGGGATAGTCTTCGTGCGAGGGCATTTGACGCAACCCGCACAAGCGGGAAATTGCTAAAATGTATCGATTCTTACAACGAGAAAGATGTGAGTCGAGACGAGCTGCCGTGCGCCAACCTTCTTGGCGCTTTGCGCACCAATTTCCGGGGGTTGCAAAACAAGGCAGCCCCTGTTTTTCTCATGCCATCTCTGTTATAGTTAAGTACAGGGTACGCCTTGCCTTTACCGCAGGTGTTCATCTGCGAAAAACGCTTAATACAAAAAGAATTTTATTGCGATAGGGTACTATTTGGCATAAAATTGTCGACACGGGGCTTTTGCTTTGTTATACTATTGATGTACGTGTAAGGTATGTGGTAATGGAAAAATTAAATTTGAAAATATTTTAATAGGTTGTATATGAAACTAAAAAAACGGTTGAGTCAGTGGGGTAATTCGCCGCGCAATATTTTGGGGCTCGTTGCGGTCTTTGTTATTGTGCTGGCATTCTTTTCCCATGTCTTTGAGGTGCCGCGTGTTGTCGAGCAGCTCAGTTATTCTGAATTTTTGGATCGCGTTGAAACTGATAAGGTGAAGTCGGCAAAAATTGTTGGCAACGAGGTATTGGGAACCACGGTCAGTGGCCAGTCCTTCCATGCCAATGTGCCTGATGATCCTAATTTATGGGTAGTGTTACGTGCACATAAGGTTAATATTGACACGGTGAAGCCGGTTACCGATGCCTTTGGCGGCTTCTGGTACTTTGTGATGCTGATGGTGATTGGCTTTGTGATTGTCTTTGTCTGGTACCTTATTCGTCAGGGCCGTGGTGGCAGTGGCGGCGGCGGCGGAAGCAATAATCCCTTCAATATGGGTAAAAGCAGGGCCCAAATGTTCCTGCCGTCCCAAATAAAAGTTAAATTTGCCGATGTAGCCGGTGCTGACGAAGCAAAAGAAGAATTACGCGATATTGTCGAGTTTCTTAAGAATCCGACTAAGTACAAGCGGCTTGGTGCTGAATTAACGCGAGGGATCCTGTTGGTCGGCGAGCCGGGTAACGGTAAAACCATGCTGGCGCGGGCCGTTGCTGGAGAGGCAAATTGTCCCTTTTTTAGTATTACCGGCTCTGATTTTATTGAAATGTTTGTTGGTGTTGGTGCCGCGCGTATTCGCGATATGTTTGCGCAGGCGCGTCGTCACACGCCGTGTATTGTTTTTATTGATGAAATCGATGCCATTGGTCGTCGTCGTGGTGGTGGCCTTGGTGGTGGGCACGATGAGCGTGAGCAGGCACTTAATCAGTTGCTGACCGAAATGGACGGCTTTGCCAGTGGCGATACGCCTTTGGTGGTGATTGCGGCAACTAATATGCCCAGCGTTTTGGATCGTGCACTGTTGCGTCCGGGGCGTTTTGATAGGCGTATTACTGTGCCATTTCCTGATGAGAAAGCACGTCGTGCGTTGATTGAAAATTCGTCGCGCAAAATAACGCTTGGGCCTGATGTTAATCTTGAGCTTATTGTTGAGAAAAGTGCCGGATTTAGTGGTGCTGATCTTGCCAATTGTGTAAACCAAGCAGCGTTGTATGCGACCAAAAATGGACGTGACATGGTTACACAGGAAGATTTTGATGTTGCGTTTAAGAAGCTCCAAGAGTCGCAGAAAGCGAGCCGTGGCGAGCACAAGACTGACAGTTCTGAAGAGAGCATGGCGCGGGTCTACATGCCGTCGCAGATGAAAGTTCGGTTTTCTGATGTGGCGGGCTTGCACGAAGCAAAAGAGGAATTACAAGATTTTATCAGCTATCTCAAAAACCCTGAAAAGTATAAAAAAATTGGTGCGCGCTTGACGCGTGGCGTCTTGTTGGTTGGCGAGCCGGGTAACGGTAAAACGTTGTTGGCGCGTGCTGTAGCCGGCGAGGCGGGACGGCCGTTTTTTAGTGCTAGTGGCTCGGAATTTATTGAAAAATATGTGGGCGTTGGTGCGGCTCGGGTGCGAGATCTCTTTGCCCAGGCGCGTAAGCATACGCCAAGTATTATTTTTATTGATGAAATTGATGCCATCGGTGGCAAGCGTGGCGAAGAAGGCGGCAGCCATAATGAAGGCGCCCAGACCCTTAACCAACTTTTAACCGAAATGGATGGCTTTGACGACGAAGTCTCGGTCATTGTGTTGGCGGCTACCAACCGGCCCGATATGCTTGATAAGGCGCTGGTACGTGCCGGTCGCTTTGATCGACAGGTTGAAGTGCCCTATCCTGACCTGAAGGCTCGCCGTGAAGTTTTGGATGTGCATGTGCGCAATATAAAACTTGCGCCGGATGTTGATCTGGAAAAAGTAGCGCGTGGCACGCCCGGATTTAGTGGTGCTGATATTGCAAATCTCGTGAATGAGGCCGCCATTCATGCGGTAAATCAGGGTCGTGAGACGGCGGGTATTAGTGACTTTGAAGAAGCACGTGACAAAATTATCATGGGCAAAAAATCAAAATCGATGGTTCAGCTGCCGGAAGATTTGAAGGCAACGGCATATCACGAGTCGGGCCATGCCCTTATGACGCTTTTGCAGCCAGAGAGCACTGATCCGTTACATAAAGTGACTATCGCTCCTCGCGGTCGTGCATTGGGCTATGCAGCGAGTTTGCCTGAGCGAGATAGGTATTCAAAAAGCAAGCAAGAGTTGATCGCTGACATTATTTGCTCGTTAGGCGGGCGTGTTGGTGAAGAGATTGGTGTTGGAAAGCAATTTACTGGCGTGACGTCGGACTTGCGGCATGCGTCCGAGTTGGCGCGTCGCATGGTTTGCGAATATGGCATGTCGGAGCAGATGGGTCTGGTCTCTTATCGCTGTGATAATCAACGTGCATTGGCGCCGGAGACGGCAGCCAAGATCGATAGCGAGATTCAGAGTATCTTGCAGTCTTGCTACGAGAAAGCCAAGAGCCTGTTAATGAGCAATCGGGATAAGCTTGAAACGCTTACACAGGCATTGCTTGAGAAAGAGACGCTCTCGGCCGAAGAAATTTACCAGTTGCTGGGTATTGAGCCGCGTACGGTTCATGCTCTCTAGTCCGGGGATTGATTTTGCATAGTTCGCCACTGCCTGCTTGTCCTGCCAGCCCATCGTCCTTCGACTCGACTTCGTCTCGCTCAGGATGAGCGGGAAGGGCGAAGGTCGGGAGTGAAGAGGGCTACCAAGCGAGCGAAATTGCCCGCTCGTCCAGAGCTGAGTTGAAGGATGTAGCGGGAAGTTTGTAGGGCCGCAGGCCCTGCTAACGGTATTTTGGCCCGCAGGGGACCGAAGTTGGTAACGAGAAAAAATTGAAAAATAGCCCGCTCGTCCTGAGCGAAGTCGAAGGATACGACGGGCGAGTGATTTGGCTGGATTCGTATCTTGAGAAAAAATTGAAAAATAATTGATCTCTAGTACACTTATTCTATGGATAGAATTTAACTCCAAGGGGTAGAATTAATATGTCACGTATCTGTGCAAATTGTGGGAAGCGTCCGCGTGTGGCAAATAGTGTTAGCCACGCAAACAATCGCGTTAAAAGATGGGTTTACCCGAACGTACACCACATGAGGTTTGTGTTTACGGGCGACGCATCTGGAAAAGTGCATGCAGGATGCATTTGCGCGAAGTGTCAAAAGGGCGGTTTGGTAACCAAAGTAATTTAACGTAAAGGTCTTTTGCATGGCAAATACTCGTTCGGCGAAAAAAAACGTCCGAAAAAATGAAAAGCGACGCGCAGTTAATTTGGCACGTCGGTCTGCAGTCAAAACAGCGGTTAAAAAAGTTACTGTTGCACTTGAAGCGGGAACTGCACCAGCGGCAGTGAACTTGTTGCTCCAAGATGCAGCAGCAGAACTCTCGCGCGCCAAAAGCAAAGGTGTTATGCATGCCAACACGGCAGCGCGTAAGATTGGTCGCTTGGCTAAGCGTGCAAACGCTGCAGCAAAAGCCGCGTAAGCGTTCTTCTGAAAAGTATAAGCTCCCGGAGAATTTGTTTTCTCCGGGAGCTTATTTGTTGTCGAGACGAGTGCGCAAGTGGGAGAATCGCATGAAGCCATCAGTCCTGTCTGATTTGCACGTGCAGTCTATCGTTGATAAAAAGGGCAAAAAAACGGGCGTCATTCTGGATCTTAAGCTCTTTGAGGCACGGTGTGAAGAATTGGAAGATTTGCACGATATTGCACAGGCTGAAGAGATTATACGCAAGGGGGAAAAGCGGTACTCGCTTGAAGAGGCCGAGCAAGCTTTGCTCGACAAAAAATAGGCTCGGGGGATTATGCAATGGTACACCCACGCCTCACTGGTTACGCAATAGAATTTTCCAAAGATGCACGCGCCCCTTTCTTGGGCCTGTAGAACCCCGGTGTGCGCGTCAAATTGTGTCAAAAATCAAAGAGCTTTGCACAAATCCTGAGCATTTGGATATTAAGAAACTTCAGGTGGCAAAGTATGTGTTATATCATCTACGGGTTGGCGAATTTCGCGTGATCTATAGCCTTGAACATGGCGTTGCCGCTATCCGTGTGGTTGCGGTAGGATATCGAAAAGATATTTATCGAATGCTTTCGTAGGTAAATTGCTCCCCGGGAATTTTGGTTCTCAGGGAGCTAATTTGTGTCTATTCTTTTCAATTTGTCGTGCATTAAGCACTCTAGAAACATTCAAGTATCGCTGTTTTTTGACAAAATATATACTTCCGGTACAGTTATTTGGCGAGAGAATGAAGAGTGAGGAAATTTGTTTGTCTGCGCTTTCCGCAGGGTTCTAATCTGGAGGAATAGGTCATGCTGAGTACAAGAATTACAAGGTGGCTTGTTCTTGCCCTTGTGGCGGTGGTGAGTTCTGTGCCGCAGGTGCAGGGCGGAACTAATCAGTTAGAGGGACGTGCGGCTGCAAGAGCGTCAAAGATATTCGACGACAAGGCAAATGCCAAGCTTTTGCTTGCGGCAGAGGCCGGTTGGCTCAAGGGATGTCTTGATGCTCTTGAGCAGGGAGCAGATATCAATGCCCGCAGGGGTGAGGGTGAGTATACTGCGCTCATGTTTGCGTGTATAAGGGGCAGCAGCGAGACGGTCAAGCTGCTGATTGAAAAAGGGGCAGATCTTGATGCTGCGGTAGGGTATGACGGCTGGAGCGTCCTCACGTATGCGTGCGAGACAAATCGTTTAGATCTTGTTCGGCTTTTGGTTGAAAACGGCGCCAATATTAACGCGCGGGATAAAGCCGGCGATACCCCGCTCATAGAGGCATGCAATGTTTACTTCAATAAAACAGAGATTATCAAATACTTGGTTGAACACGGGGCAGACGTGAACGCTATCGGCTGGGAGGGGCGGACGCCACTTCTTGAGGTTTGCAGCAGCGGCAATATGGAGCCTGTCAAAGTTTTGGTTGAGGCTGGTGCAGACGTTAATGCTACGCGCGAAGATGGTACGACGCCACTTATGAAGGTACATGATCTAGAAACCATCAAGTTTCTCGTTGAAAACGGCGCTAATGTCAATGCTGCGAATGATCATGGCGTAACGCCACTCGTGCACGCATGCCATATCAATGCTACAGATGTTATTACATTCTTGGTTGAGAAGGGCGCAGATGTTAATGTTGCAGGGTGTCTCTCTGATGCATGTTCGCATGGGAACCTGCAAGTTGTTAGGCTTCTGATTGAAAAGGGTGTTCATATTCATGCTCAAAGTTGCCGTGGTTGTTCGCCCCTCTTAGCAGCATGCCAGGAAAATAGACTCGAGATAGCTGAGCTGCTGGTTGAGCAGTTTGTAGATGTTAATGTAAAAGATTCTCAGGGTGATACGCCCCTTATAGTTGCTTGCAAGCATGGGTATGCTGAGCTTGCTCGCTTCCTGATTGCAAAAGGTGCTCAAGTCAATGCCGCAAACAATAATGGCGAAACGCCACTCTTGAAAGCCTGCTGGTTACAAGATCCTCCGCTCGAGATTATCAAGCTGTTGGTTGAAAACGGTGCCTATGTTAATGCTCAGGACAACCAGGGTAGAACGGCTCTTCTGGGTGCCTGCGCCGGTGAAGGGACGTTGGGTGAGAAGGGGCACGGGAAAAGTGATGCCATTAAGTTTTTGCTTGAACAGGGCGCTGATGTTAACATTGCTGACAAAGACGGCACGACCCCGCTTTTGATGGCATGTACTCGGAGCAACGCGCGGCGAGGTAATAACTTTACGGAATGTCTTGCTGGATTCTTTGAACATGATGAAGCGATTAGCACGGAAATTGTTGAGCTCTTGCTTGAAAAAGGTGCCAACGTGAATGCCGTGAATAGAGATGGCGCCGCCCCGCTTTCATTGGCGCGCAAGAAGGGTGATTTGGCGGTTGTTGAGCTTCTCATGGAAAAAGGCGCTGATTGCAGAGTAAGTTATCAATAACGCTTTATGCTCACAAAATGTAACATGATCTTTTAAAAACTTGGCTCCCTGGGAATTTTTGGTTCTCAGGGAGCTTTTTGTTATTTAAACGAGTGCGCAAATTTATACTGGTGCTTGTGCGTGCCCATCACATGAGGGTATTGAGCAAGTTTTGCTCGATAAAGAGTAGGCTTGGGGGATTATGCAATGGTACACCCACGCCTCACTGGTTACGCAATAGAATTTTCCAAAGATGCACGCGCCCCTTTCTTGGGCCTGTAGAACCCCGGTGTGCGCGTAAAATGGTGTCAGAAATCAAAGAACGTGTTGCCTTACTTGATAAGGGTAGCGAGAGTGGCGTTGATCTTGCGCGCCATTAGTGCATTTGTTATTTGGATGATAATATCCTGTTGTTTCGCTATGTTTTCAAACACAGAGCTCTTTGATTTAAAATTACGTTTTTTGGTGAGGGGACATTTTTTTATGTACTGCTGCAGTTTATTTGTTGCTATATCAAGGGGAGTTTGCCCCTTATCTGTTTTTTCATCAAGTTGTACGTTATTTTCTATTAGAAATCTAACGATTTCTTCGCGGGTGTTCTCGCACGCGAGGTGCAGAGGGGTTAACTTTCCAACCGTGGTTTTTTTGTTGATATCGGCGCCCCATTTATGCAGGTATGCAGCAAGTTCATATGATCCCTTCGAAGCGACGCAGTGAAATGGGGTGAGCCCAATTTTGTTTTCATAGATAGGCTTTTCAATATCAGCCCCTCCGGAAAGTGCAAGAGCAGCGCCTTCTATGTTGTTTGTATCGATAGATTCCCATAATTTTTTGTTCGCCTGTTTGGTGTCGTTGTTCCACAGGAGTAGATCCATACCGGGGTTGGCGTCGAGTGGGTAGTTCATGCTTACGGCGTTTTGCCCCGCGCCTAAGACAAAGAGGGCAAGCGCGACCAGCGCAGGTTTTTTTGCGTTTGAATAGGAATAGATTGAAGGCATAATTTTTTTCTCCTAGGGTATGTTCGTGTTTGGCGTTGATTAGTTGGTTACAAGATTGTCCAAATTATTTTTTAGGTATTTCTGTGTCTCGCGAGACCTCGCGAGACAGATCAAGTTTATCATGCACGCGATTGGAGTTCCAGGCTTTTTGCGTGCGGGGAGTGTAAAATCGTTTTCGTTATTATTTACTTGTTCTTTAGCTCGTTTGCGTATGTAAAGCCTAGATCTACTCTCTTTGCATTGACCAGATTTTCGAAAATCGCCCGTGTGTTTGTTGCCAATTGCCCCATGTCACCCCTGTGCTCTTTTTGCTCATTCCAGTACTTATTATTTTTGCTCAGCGCCTCTCTTATTTTTTCGCGCGTGTTGGTGTCAACCTGGGTTTCGTTATTAAATGACGTGGCAAAACTCTGGTCATCTTGAGCCCAGGCAATCATGTCTTTTGTTACACGTATGAACTTGAGCAGATAGGTGACCATGTCCAGATCTCCTGCTGAGCAGGCATATTTCAGGAGGAGTTCCCCGTGAACGCCAATCTGTGCATTTTTGTTGACCAGGTATTTGACGATGCCATGGTGCTTGTTTAGGCAGGCGATAACGATCGGCGTGTCCCCTGAAGAAGTTTGAGATTCGATATTCACGTTCCCCAGCTCAACCAAGTACCGGACGATTCTAAAATGGCCTTTTTCGCAGGCAAGGTGCAGTGGGGTTAATCGAGAGCCATCAGTAGTGAGGGCTTCGAGAGGTGCCCGATATGCACATAAACGCTTGACGATGGAGAGATAATCTTTTTCGCAGGCGACGTGTAGGGGTGTTTTGCCCAGCTTTAAATCTCGTGTATCGACCTTTGCGCCCTGGCTGAGCAGGAAAGAGACCATCAGGGGTCTGTTCTTGCGGCAAGAATAATACAGCGCCGTTTGCCCGTGCCGAGCAATGTCCCTTTCAACGGTTATGCCGAGCTTGATCGCAATCCATGCAGGAAGGATTCTCCCCTGCCAAATGGCATTTCGAAAGATGTCATCTGCTGCCGTAGTTTCACCGTTGCGATATTCGCTGAGAGCGTAGCAACCGCAAAAATAGGGGACGATGGCGCCCAGTACGCAGTCGAAACAGGAGAAGGGCTCACGTTCGTCGTCAGACTCTAATGTGTCGTAGTTTTTCATGGCGCTTGCTTGGGGTATAGCGAAAAGCCCTGGTAGAATGGCCAGAATTACAAGTGTCGCTTTTTTTATGTTCGAATTGATTGAGTACATGGTTTTTCCCCGAATTTAGATTTGGAAATTGATTGTTACGTCGATCACATTATTGTTTTTAAGATTGTCCAAAAGTGCGTGCGGGGGCACTTGTTTAACGAGTTGTCGAAGTCTTGCTTCCGCCTCATAATTCTTTTGAATTGCATAGCGCTTTAAAAGTATTGGCAGAAGAGACTTGTCTGTCTCCAGCCTTTTGAGTACCAGTTTTGTGGGGGTTTCGTTTTTTGTACACGCCAGTACCGATGCCAAGAATGTAACTGTCGCAGAATTGTCCGTGGTGCAACGGGCTGCAATGACGTTATCCGTAGTAATAGTTGCGCCATTTTCAACTAGAAACTGTACGGTTGCGAGCGTTTTTCGAGAACATGCTTCACCAAGGGCCGTTTTGGAATTATACTTATCATTGATATCGATATTGGCCCCACATTTTAGCAGGAATTTTGCCGCGCGCAGTGCGTCTTCTTTGCACGCATGCTGAAAAGAGGTATAGCCCGAGCTATTCAAAGCATCGACGCCTGCCCCGCGTTCTAGAAGATTTCTGG
>Ga0351956_1007_pt3 | contig 33193 bp, 17 predicted proteins | sample TotcelT113001L13_FD_205809 | JGI IMG/M metagenome (GOLD analysis project Ga0351956, IMG submission 205809) | Enriched cells from coal bed in the Powder River Basin, Montana, United States - Total cells T11 rep3 HSBNCT.T11.300.1.L13 ...
GGCAGCGACCAGGGCGAAAAGGTGTCCGTGCCTGCGGGAAAGGTCACGCCGGGCGGCAACTGGGGCAGCTTCATCGCCGCCTGCCGCGCGGGCGACCCGCAGATGGCCAACGGCAACGCGGCCCAGGCGCATTACAGTTGCGCGCTGGGCCATGTGATCAACAACTCGTACCGGCTGGGCCAGAAGGTGCCTTTCAATGCCAAGGCCGGCCGCTTTGGCGACAACGCGGACGCCTACGAACACTTCATGAAACTGCATGCCCTGATGCGCGACGGCGCGGGCGTGCCGGAGGATAGCGCCGAATACATCGTCGGCCCCTGGCTGACCTTCGATGCCCAAACCGAACGGTTCACGGGCGAATTCGCCGCCGAGGCGAACAAGCTGGTCAAGGATCCGAACCGTCCCGGTTTCGAAGTTCCCGCGTTGGACAAGGTCTGAAAAGGCCATCGTCTCGAGGCCCGTCCCGGACGGATCCCGCGATCCGTCCGGCGGGGTCTCCGTTCACCGGCCGACGCCAATCCGGGGCTCGGCCCAGACGGCTTCATCACAGCTGGTTTTGAAACCCGAGGGGCCGCAGTCCAACGCTTGAGGGAGTCCCGTTCGCTCTTGACGTCTTCGACACGTATCACCGCCTGTTGCTTCCAAAGGTCCGCCAGGCGGGTCACGAGGTTCAGGCGGTCCATTCTGAGGTTATGTCTGAGCAGACCGATAACCGCTTCACCCGTCGACCGCTGGAACCGGACCTCCGTTTTCCGAACAGGCTCTTTCGGAAAGTAGGAGAAAGCCACCGAAGGGCGTTGCTTTGGCTTGTCCGGCTCGTGGATGGCGAACTTCGCCTGCGGCGGGGCGGCTCCGACTTCCACCTCCTTGCTTGCGGTGCTCTTGCCGGTTGAATTCGAGGCCATCAGCGTCACGGCGTACTTGCCCGGCGTCTTGAACGAGTGGGTAGGATTCTTCTCGTTGCTGGCAGTTCCATCTCCGACACGAATCGCGGGGCAGATTCCGGGAAATCGTGTTCTCACTGGAATTTCGCGGTTAACGGATTGCGTATTCAGGTATTGCCGCTTAGCATAACCCGGTCGAGAGACGGTTGTATCGTGTTTTCACCTGTCGGAGAATGCGAATTGAGCGGATTGATCGCAGGCCGCATGTCGATGCACCGCTGCGGCCCGGCTTGGCACGACTCGCCTCGCAGATCCACGTGGTCCGCTCAGTCAAACGACGCAGCGAATTTGGTTATTACTGCAGGACAGCAACGGCGGTGGATCTCTTGGCTGGGCCGCGAGGCGATTGATTGGGAGTGGGGGGGTGTTGGTCGGCACTCAGCACCGGTTGCACCCGACCGCAGCCCTGGTATTCTTTGTGTTCATCCCATTCACGTTGGCGAGGATGGTAAATCGTGAGCAGCACCAAGTCACCCGTCGTCGAGTACTACTTCGTGCCGCTGGGACGGGAGCCAGGCGGCTATCTGGATTTCCTGCGTTTGCGGCCGGATGCGGACGCAGACACGGTGGCCGCAAAGGAGGCCGAATACCGCGTCGGCCTGAAGAACGAACTCCGGAAGCAGCGCGGGGTGCTGCTCGAACAGAAGAAGGCCAAGCTCATCACCGAGGAAGAGTACCGGGCGAAACTCGAGGAACGGAATGCCACGAACGACAAGGAACTGGCGGACTTCCAACAATTGAAGCAGAAATTCGAGCTACTACAGGCCGAACGGCGCAAACTTGCCAATGATGGGCGTCCGGAGATGAGTTCGGCCTGGGCCGAGGCTTACGCCTCGTTTGGCCATGATCCGGCCAAGTTTTGGCAATTCCTCTTGGCCGCCCGCCCGCTCCCCCAGGTGGAAGCGGAAGTCTTGGAGGCGATCGGCGCGCGTTGGCTGAAGCCTGCCGGGCGGGAGACCGTGGTCGGCACGGCCGAGCCCGAGGACGTGGTCCGGGACGTGTTGGCGGACCAGTCGCTGTTGGCGGCTGCCGAGATCAAACAGCGGGAAAAGTGGCTCCGCACCCTGCAGCAACGGGAACTGGAGTGGCGCAAGCAGATTCTGACGGAGGAGGTGAAACGCAAGGACAAGACGCGGGCCGAGGCGCAAGAGCTTCTAACACGTCGCAGCGAGGAGATGGGCCGAGCGGAACGAGCCTTCCAGCAATTGCGCCAGCCCGTGAACGTCTCGCCAGGGGGGAATCCGGCCTCCGCCGCGAGCGCTCGTTGGAAGCGTCTCAGCCAGTTTCGCCTTTTCCTGTCGGATACTGTCGATCTGTCCACTGTTCGCGGTTTGAGACACGAACAGGAGCTGATCCGCCTGCTGTTGGCCGATGCGTTGTGGAGTGAACTGCGGGGCACCCACCGCGACTTTTGGAGCAATCAGATCGGGACGTGGGCCAAGGAAGTCGGCAACCTAGGCCCGCGTCTGCGTCTGGAGCATAACGGTCCGCCGGTCGCGACCCGCGGCGGAGACTATCCGGTGCGCAGCCAACTCGCGGATCGTACGATTGATCGGCTGGAGGCCAAAGACCTCGGCGATCTCTCTCAAGAGCCGGAACGGAGGGGGGGACCTCCCGATCTCTCGGACCCGATGATGGCGGCCTTTCTCAGGGCTTTGCTGGCAGCCGATCAGAAACGCAGCGCCAACGACGACGAGTCCTCTGCCAACGGCGAGGCCGCATCTGATTCTGCGGCCGCGGCGCGGGCCAAGTTGGAGGAATTGCGCGCCTTGTTTGAATTGTTGGGCCGAAGCCAGGGCGGCCACTAGTTGAGTGCCATGAGCAAGATCGAAGGAGACCGACCGTGACCGACCAGCGTGATCAGCCGAGCATCAAGGAGCCAGAGGTGAAGGAACCTAAGCCGACCGCCAGCGGGAGCGTCGAGGAAGCCCGGACAACCGGTTTCGAAGAGACTTGTTTGGCGCTCCTGCAAGAAACGGCGACGCGGCAAACCGCGCTCTGCCAGGACATGGGTAACGTCAGCGGCCAAGGCGCCTTCCTGCGCCAGCAGGTGTCGCAACTTTACGAGGCGGTGCGGCAGTTGTACGATGCCGTAGGCACCCAGTGCCGGCAGTTGCTGGAGAGCGATGGGGCCTTGCAGCAGGAATTGCAGCGTTTCCAGACAGGCGGACCGCAGCGGGCCATGGCGGGTGTCTTTCACAAGCTGTTTCGAGATCTGGTGCGGCATGTGGCCGAGTTGGACGAATTGCTGGCACTAGCCTAGGGGCACCAGCCCGCCGAAGCGGAGATGGCTTGGCTGGAATCCGTGCGAGTGATCCGCGGCCGGTTCGAGACCATGCTTCGGGACTGGGGCTGCACACCTGTCGCCGTGGCCGTCGGACAGGACGAATTCGATCCGGAGATCCACGAAGCGGTCGCGGCGGAACCGGGCACGCACCAGAAAGGCGTGCCCGAACATGTGATCATCCAGGTCCGCCGCCGTGGCTGGATGCTCCATGGTCAAGTGCTGACGCTGCCGTTGGTCGTCGTGAATTAGCTCGGTTCGCCGTTCTGCAGGAAGTGCGCGAAATGGCCATCATCGGGATTAGCCTGGGCACCACCAAGTGCGCAGCCGCGATTTGCGCGGATGGGAAACCACAGATCATCCTGTTGGAAGGCGAACCCACGTTGCCCGCGGTGGTGGGTCTCCAGAAAAACGGTAAGATCGCGGTCGGCAAAGTCGCCAAGCGAAATCAAGCCCGGGCCCCGCAAAACACCATTGTCGAGGTCAAACGCAAGATGGGAGCGATGGAAAAGCTGGCCGACGGGAGCGAGCGACCCGTCATGGTGGCGCTCGGCGAGCAGCGATTCCTACCCCAACAGATCTCGGCGATGATCCTGAAGAAGATCAAGGAATCTGCCGAGGCGGAGTTGGGTGAGGAGGTCACGGGCGTGGTCATCACTTGCCCGGTGTCCTTCACGGAGTCGCAACGAGCGGCGACCAAAGAAGCGGGGCAGATTGCCGGGTTGAACGTCCTGAAGATTCTGAACGAACCCACTGCGGCCGCCTACGCCTACGGAGTTCACCTCGATACCACTCCCGGCGAGAAACTGTTCATCGTGTACGACCTGGGTGGCGCTGAGTTCACGCTGACCGTGATTCGGATGAATGAGGGCCTGCTGGAGGTACTGGGCACCGGCGGGGATCCGAATCTGGGCGGCGGCGACTTCGATGACCGCATCGTGAATTGGATGCTGGAGCATCTGAAGCAGAGCAACCCGGGCTATGCCGCCACACTGACGGACGAAAATCTGGGCTCGTTGAAAATGCGGCTGAAGAGCTTCGCCGAAGAGGGAAAGATCGCCCTCTGTGACTCTCAGGACGCGCAGCCCACATACTCCTTCCAGATCACGAACGTCGATATCTTCGAAGGCAAACCGCTGATCTTCAGCGAGACGCTGACGATGGCGAAATTCGAGGAGCTGATCAAGGATTTGCAGGACAAGGCATTGAAGCGTCTGGACGTGGCGATGGAGGTACAAAAGAGCACGCAGGGTTATACGGAAGACAACCTCACAGCGATCCTGCTGGTGGGCGGTAGCACGCGGGTGCCGCAGGTGCGCCGAATCCTGGAACGGCGATTCCCCGGGACGCCCATTCGCGGCTGCGAATGCGGTATCAATGCGAGCGAGATTGTGGTGGCAGGAGCGGCAAGCATCGTATGGCAGGTCAATTCGCTGAGATTCTTGGACTTTCTCGGCTTGCCGCTGGATGCGGACGCCGACACGGCGGCCCAGAGGGAGGCCGACTACCGCGTCCACTTGAAGAGCGAACTGCCGGCGGAGCGCGGGGTGCTGCTCGAACAGAAGAAGACCAAGGTCATCACCGAGGAAGAGTACGAGGCGAAACTCGATGTGCTTCACGCCAAGAACAACAGGAAACTGGCAGACTTCCAAGAATTGAAGCAAAATTTCGAACTCTTTGAGTCACACTGTCGTCGCGAACTGAATCTCCGGAGTCTTTCCCCATCGGACAAGGCCAAACTGAAGCGGAATCTTGGTGCGATTGCGATTGGGAGGGGCTACCGAGAAACGCGTATCCTGAATCTGTCCGCTGCCAATGATGTCGCCATCTGCAGATCTGTCCCTCCCGTCAATTTCGTCCGCGTTGGTGGCGAAAGTGAGAGGGAGGGGCCACTCGTGTTCCTCAGCGCCAGTAGCAGCGATTGCGAGTCCGCGACGCAAGTGTTTCGGTTCCTTTCTTCGAAAGAAATACGGGTGTTCTTCAGCCGGGAATCGCTGCCCGAACTGGGAAGTTCTGACTATCGGAAGAAAATCGACGAGGCCCTCGATGAAGCAGAGCACATGGTGCTTGTGACGAGTTCACGTACGAACGTCAACTCACCCTGGGTCGAAGCCGAATGGGGCTTATTCATCAATGAGAAACGATTCGGGCGAAAGACTGGGAATCTGCTGACGTTGATTGCTCCGGGACTAAGCATCAACGAGCTCCCTGCAAGTCTCCGCTACTATGAGGTATTGACTCTGGAATCCCAATCGCTGGAGCGATTGATCAAATTCTTAGGACCGCGAAAGGAATCATGAAATGGGTCGGCACGTTGGAGACATCTCCCAGCATCAAAGTACGCCGGTTCTTCCTAACGCGGTCCTCTTACCGACAGACGGAAACAGTTTGCATGGGGTCTGAACCGGCCGCCGATACGAAGGTTCGGAGAAATCGGAACGTCCTTTTTACACAGCCACTCAAGACAAAGGAACGAACCATGGCAGTCATTGGTATTGATTTGGGCACAACCTATTGCGCCGCGGGAATTGTTGTCGCCGGAGGGAAGCCGCAAGCAATCCTGTTGGAAGGAGAGTCCACCCTGCCATCGGTGGTGGGTCTGCAAAAGAACGGCAAGATCGCCGTCGGCAAGGTCGCCAAGCGAAATCAAGCCAGGGCCCCGCAAAACACCATCGTCGAGGTCAAACGCAAGATGGGGGCGATGGAAAAGCTGTCCGACGGGAGCGAACGACCTGTCACGGTGGCACTCGGCGAGCAGCGATTCCTGCCACAGCAGATCTCGGCGATGATCCTGAAGAAGATTAAGGAATCCGCCGAGGCGGAGTTGGGTGAGGAGGTCACGGGCGTGGTCATCACCTGCCCGGCCTATTTCAAGGATCCGCAGCGGGCGGCAACCAAAGAGGCCGGGCAGATCGCCGGCTTGAACGTGTTGAAGATCCTCAACGAACCCACCGCAGCCGCCTACGCGTACGGGGTCAATCACGATGCCACGCCCGGCGAGAAACTGTTCATGGTCTACGATCTGGGCGGCGGCACGTTCGACGTGACCGTGATCCGCATGAATGCCGGACTGCTGGAGGTACTGGGCACCGGCGGGGATCCGAATCTGGGCGGCGGCGACTTCGATGATCGCATCGTGAGTTGGATGCTGGAGCACCTGAAGCAGAGCAACCCAGGCTATGCCGCCACACTGACGGACGAAAAGCTGGGCTCGTTGAAGATGCGGCTGAAGAGCTTCGCCGAAGAGGGAAAGATCGCACTCTGTAACTCTCAGGACGCGCAGCCCACGTACTCCTTCCAGATCGCGAACGTCGATATCTTCGAAGGCAAACCGCTGATCTTCACCGAGACGCTGACGCTGGCGAAATTCGAGGAGCTGATCAAGGATTTGTTGGAGAACTCGCTGAAGTGGCTGGAGGTGGCGATGGAGGTTCCAAAGAGCAAGAACTATACCGAAGAGAACCTCACGGCGATCCTGCTGGTGGGCGGTAGCACGCGCGTGCCGCTAGTCCGCCGCCTCCTGGAACAGCGTTTCCCCAAGACGCAGATTCGCGGTCGCGAGTCCGGTATCAATCCGGACGAAATCGTGGCGTTGGGCGCGGGGATCGTGGCCTCGGACGAGAACCCGGAAGGGGTTGAGCCGGTCTCCAAGACCCTGGTGGACGTCACCGGTCACACCCTCAGTGTGGCCGCCATCGACCCACGCTCGGGGCGCGAGGAACTGTGTCCGATCATTCCCAAAGAAGCACAAATCCCCTGCCGGGGGGCGCACGAGTTTGCCAGCATCGGCAACTTCCAGCCGCTCTGCCGGGTACGCGTGTTCCAAGGGGAAGGCAAAGAGGTCAATCCGCAGAAAGTGACGATGATCGGAGAGTTCGAGATCAAGATTGAACCCGTCAAGGAACCCATCCCCCTGAAGATCGGCTTGGACCTGGACGGCAACGGTATCTTGGTGGCCCATGCGACGGAGGGCCGAACCAATCAGCGTGTCGAGTGCAAGATCAATTACGCGGACAGCGCCCAGCTGACACCGCAGGACTTGGAGAAGAAACGCAAGGAGCTGGACGCGACGCTCGACGCGGTTCTGCGGCAGGCAGCCAATCCGCTGGATGGCCCTGCACCTGCCGGGGCTCAGCCAGCTGCTGCGGCGGCCGGTCCCGCGCCGGCGCCCGCCGGATATCCGCCTCCGGGGTATCCGGCTGCGGGCCGCTCGCAGCCAGCACCCTGGCCCGGAGCGGGAGCCGCAGCCTCGCCGCCGCCCAGTCCGCCGCCGGCGGATCCCACCGCAGCGATGAACCCGATTCTGAAAACGCTCTACAACAAAGCGCTCAACAACTTTCATCGCGTGCCCGCCGAACGGCAGAATGCTTTGATCCGTTTGGTGACGGAGATTGACACCGCCGCCCGTAGCGGAGATCAGGCACGCTTGATGAGTTATCTCCCGCAGTTATCCAAGTTGCTCGAAGGCATCGAGTAAGGACTTATAGACCGAGGTGCGTATGGTCAGGACGTCAATTCGTCCCGATTTGGAAGGCGAACTACTCCTCCTGGCGGAAGGGGCCGTGGCCCATTACGCCAAACGTCTGTCGCTGGACGTCGCGTGGCACGTCTTCGACGTCCAGGACGTGGCGCACGTGGCGGACGCGGTCGTGGCGTCCGTCACGACAGATGCGGCGGAGCGGGCTTTCTACCTCCATTATCGGCCCGCAATCGAGCCGTTGGATTGGAGCATCCTCCGACAAGTGCTCCGGCTCAACAGCCCGGGAGCGGCGTGGCGCGCAGCGCGTTTGACGCTGGATTTGTGTGTCTCCCTGAAGACGCTGCACGACGAGGACATTCCGCAGTTGGTCATGCACCCCGAACGCCTGGGGCAGGCAGACGGCCGGTTTGTCATCCTGCCCACACTGGCGGGCGTGTTGTCGCCGCTCCCGCAGGTCTGCGCCAGTCCCGTGGCGGGTAGTTGGCTGCACTGTGTGGCGCCTGAAGTGCTGCGCACGCGAGGCCTCGCGAGGGAATTTTTGAAGGCCGGGGACGTTTACGCCTTGGGCCGAATGTTGTCCCTGTTGTGCGCTTCGGCTTGGCGGCCGGACCTACCGGGCGACGTGCTGAAGCTGGCCGAACAGCGCGTGGAGCGGCCGGACTTGGACCCGTGGCCCGAGCCGCCCGCAGGTTTCACGGAGTTGCAGCAACTCTGGCGCCGGGTTTGTGTTCTGGTCCCCGGCCAGCGGCCGAATTTGGACGATTGGCTGACCGAGGTCCGCTCGCTGGAGGCACGTTTGTCGCCCGAACACGAATTCGCCGGCCTGCTGGAGCGAAACCAGTTGCCCGAGGCGGAACGCGTGTGGCGGGACTTGGCCGAGGCGCCCGGTGTGTTCAGCTTGCCGCCCAGCACGCTGCACCGGATGGCGAACGACCTGTTCGCTCGACGCCTAGACCAAGGCGACCTTGCCTCGGCGGAACGCGGGCTGCGGGAATTGTTCGAGGCCCGCCAACGCCTCGGCGTGCCGGAACTTCTGCTGCACTCGATGGCGATCGATCTGTTCGCCCGGCAGTTAGCCCAAGGGGAACTGGCCGAGGCGGAACGTTGGTGGCGGGACTTGGCCGAGGCCCGCGGAATCTTCCCGTTGCCGGAGCGTACATTGCACCTCATGGCTGCCGATTTGGCCATGTCGCGGACTCCGCCCGACTGCGGGACTGCCATTCTCGAATTGAACTTGGCCGAGTCTCCCGAGTTTTACGAAGCGGATGTCCAGCACCGTCTGGCGCGGGCCTACGCGCAATTCACCGCCAATCCCCAACACCTGCAGTTGAGCTGCAAAGCCTATGAGCGAGCGGCCAAGTTTGGCGACTGGAAGGCCGAGGTGTTGGATGAATGGGTGTCGATCCTGCAGCAATTGGATCCCGATTACGTTTGGGAGGTGCTGGCCGGAATTCCGGCCATCTTCCACACGCGTAAAGTCAGTATCCTGCTGATCGAATGCCTGCTGCGCAAGCAGGAATATGGGGAAGCCTGGCGCGAAGTCGCCGCACTCTTTCCAGGGTGCCCCTTCGATGAAGGCTTGTACCAACTCGCACGGCGCATCGCCCAACGCAACGAAACTCGCGATCTATTGATCTGGAGTGTGACGTTCCAGGAAAAGCGTGGTTTTGCCGCGCCGCTGGCGGTGGCGTGGGAGGTGCTTGGCGATGAAGCCCAGGCCGAGATCTACTTGCAGGAAGCGCGAGCCTATCAGCCTGGAGCGGGGGGATAAATCATGTTTGGGAACTGGGGACAGGCCACACGCACGCGGAACCTGACCAGGGAGTTCTGGAATCTCCTGGGGCAGAGCGAAATTGCGGCGGCCTTGAACCTCTACGAGACTTCCCTGGCTGCGCTGAGCACCGCCCTGCCCAAAGCGGTGCGTGCGGCTTACCACGTGAATCGTTGGCTGGTTCATCGTGACGCGGGCGACCTGCAGGCGGTCCAACAACTGGCCGCGGGCATGCCGGCGAACCATCCCCTGGCGCGGACCTGGCGGGCCCTGCAATCGTGGGAACGGCAGACCCGCTTGGTCCAGGCCCTGCAGCAGCGCGGCTCCGCTCCGGCCCCGAACGCTCCCTCCGACGAAGACTCCACAACGGCTGTGGAGCGATTGGCGGAAGCGGTCCTGGCAACGGTTCCCGCCGCAACGGCGCCCACGATTCCGTCGGCGAGCTTGGCGGAAAAAGTCCTGCAGCGACTGCCGTCAGGCGACGACTTGCCGGAGGGACTACGGAAGGGCCAATTGCAGTTGCTGGTCTGGGCCGATCTGGTGCTCCGGCGGTTTGAGTCGATCTGCCGGCAGCACGCGCGACTCAAAGCGGAACTTCCGGCCTTGGCGGACCAGGTGCTGAAGGCGGCGGCGCACGGCTGGGGCCAGGACGCCTTGCTGCGCAATGATCTGCATCAGGCGCAACTCGCCTTGGACGGAGCAGCCGCCCTGGCGGGGCCAGAAGTCCGGCGGGGGCTTACCCTGCAGTGGGGCTTAGCCGCGTTGGAGCAGCACGCCAGCGCCGCGGCCGTACAGTGGTTTTATGCTCGCGCCAAGAACCGTCGGTTGGACGACCCGGCGGAATGGCGCGCCACGGTAATCTTTTCGCTGGGAGCCGCACTGCTGCAAGACGGCCGGTCCGCGGAAGGCCGGGAAGTCCTCCAGCGGTTGTGCGAGTTGCCGCCGCTCGCGGCGCAGGATGCGGGGCCGGCGGGCGAGTCTCCCAGCCAGACCGTGTTGGGCCAAGTCTGCTTTCTTCAGGCGCTTTCGTTGTTGGCCGGGACCGGGGACTGGGCGACTCCGCGGGATCTGCCGGACCCGGCCGGGCACGGCCGCGAATTGATTGTCCGCAACCGGGCCCTTTGGAAGACGCTGCTGGGGCAACTGACGCCCCTGCTCGCGCGGCTGGCGGACGCCCCGCCGGACCAAGCCTGGAAGAGCCATTTGCTGGCCGGTCTAATTGCGTCTGTCGACAGCGAGATCGTGCTCGCCATGCCCCGCTTGACGCAGTTCTCGGCAGCCATCGGCAGGGTGGACAGCCCAACCGCCCGGATGAGACTGAAGCAGATCGAAGGTGCCCTACTGATGCGGGTGCAGGCGACGGACCAGGCGGTGGCCCTCATCGACGGCGACGACCCGGAGCGGCTTCGCGACTTGAAAGAGATTGTCCTGGATCCGCTGGCGGACACCATTCCGCCGTTGGTGCGCGCCGCTGTCTACCTGACGCTGGCGGACGCCGACCCCACCTACGACGCACTGCCCGATCTCCGGCGGATCCCGCTCGAACCGCCGCATGAGTCTCCGATTCAGCGGTGCATCGACCAGGCACAGGCCGCGCGCACGCTCCGGCAACTGGCCGCAGAACTCGGCCGCCCGAATGCGGCGGCCGGGGTGCTCCCCGCGCTGGCCCCCCTGGATGGTTCGGATCCCGGCGTGATTCGAACGGGCCGGCTGGCCGCCGCGCTGATCCTGATTCGTCGAGCCGAATTTCCGGCGGCGGCGGAGATCTTGCCGGAGCCGGGTGCCGACGCGGATGGTGACCTGATGAATTATCTCCGCTTCTACTTGGCGTGGAAACGGCGTGATCTCATGGCGTGTCGTCACTCGCTGGCGGCCGAACTGGTCGAGAATCCTTTCGTGAAGCGACCGGACCAGGCGCTCGTGTCCGTACGGGCTTGGGCCCTGTGGCAGGCTTTGCGGGACGAACAGACCGACGCGGCCTGGATGCTCCTGCAAGAACTCTGCGGCCCGGGCCGCGCAGCGTTGGCTTTGCCGCAGACGTTGGTCTGTCTCGTGTCCCGGCTCATCGCGCAGGGCATGCCCCAGCCGGCGCGGATGCTGTTGCAGTGGGTCCGCCGCGAAAGCCCAAATACGGCAGAAGCGGATTCACAACACCTCCCGGTGGACTGGACCTGCCAGGTTTTGGAATGCTTGGTGGCAGCGAATCTAGGCCAGTACACGGTCTGTGTCGATCGGGCCTCCCCCCTGCTGGCCGGGCCGCTTCCGGCCGCTTCCGGCTTCGGCGGGGCCGACGTGAACCGCCGGATGGCCGCTTGGTGTGGTTTGCTGCGAGTGGTGGCCGAGGTCGCCCAGGCGGTCCATGCGGCCGGCCTGCCAACCGTGGGGTGGCACGCGGTGCGGCGCACGCTCGATACACTGGAAGCGGTGTGGAAGGACGAGCCGGATGTGCGGGCCTATGGGCACCTGATCCATGGCGTGGTGCAGTGCCTCGACCCGGACCAGCCGATTGGTCCGGAGACGATCGAACACCTGCATCAAGCGCGGCAGGTACTGTCACTGACAGCGCATACCGACTTTGTCGAACACGTGATCGGCGAACTCCGCTGGCGACAGCAAGTCCTCGAGGCATTCTGGATGTATCTCGGCCAGAGCGACTACCGCAGCGCCCATCGAGTGTTCCACGAGGAGGTGCTGCCCAAGCTGGGCGCGCGTGTGCCGCCGGCCATCCGTCTGGGAATGGTGTTGGTTGATCGCGGTCTGGAGGCAGCCTCCACCCACGAATTGTGCCAGCGCTTGGAGCAGGTACACCGCGAGAATCCGGAACTGGACACCAGCCTGATCGACAAGGTTCGTCGCTATCTGCTCGAAGGTGACCACCAACTGGAGTTAGCTCGGGCATTGAACGCCCGCCGGCCCTGCTCGGCCGCCCGGCCAGTCGCCAGCCGGTCTCTCGAGGCATTGGAGCGGTTGGTGGAGACGGTCCTGGCGGCCGTGACCGCGGTCTCCAGCCAGCGCGACGCACAGCCCCCGGATCGCGTGGCAGATCGCATCCTGGAAACCCTGCCGCCCCTGGAGAATTTGCCGCCGGAAGCACGCTCTGGACACTTGCGGCTGTTCGTGTGGGCGAACCTGACGAAGCGGCGTTTCGAACCGGTCTGCCGTCAGCACGAGTTGATCCGAGCGCTGGCACCCGACTTGGCCGACCGACTGCTGCTGGCAGCGCGAGGTTGGGGCCAGGAGACGCTGCTGCGTAACGATCTGGAGCAAGCTCTGATGGCACTTCAGGTGGCGGCCGCCGTGGCCGAACCCGATGTCCGCCGCGCGTTTGTGTTGCAATGGGGCGTGCGGCCCCTGACCCAGCGGTGTGGGGAAGCATCCGTGCGTTGGTTCCTGGCCCAAGCCGAGCAGCGTCTCCCGGGCGATCCGCCAGAGTGGCATGCCGCCGTGGTGACGGCAGCCGGGGTGGCGTTGCTGCAGATCGGCCGATATGCGGAAGGCCGGGACACACAACCCTACCTGGCGCAGTTCTCGGCGGCCATCGACCAGGTGGAGAGCCCGATCGCACGAACGCGACTGAAGGAGATCGAAGCGAACCTGGTAACGCGGGTGCAGGCTACGGATCAGGCGTTGGAGTTCATCGAGCGTGGCGACACGGTGCGGCTTCGGGAACTGAAAGCGTCTGTCCTGGATCCGCTGGCGGACGCTATTCCGCCCCTGCTGCGGGCATCGGTCTACCTGATGCTAGGGACCTCGGAGCCCACCTACGACCCGCTGCCGGATCTTCGGCGGATCCCGCTTCAGCCCGCGTATGCGATGCTGGTGCAGCGGTGTATCAATCAGGCGCAGGCCACCCGTACGCTCCGGCAACTCGCCGCGGAACTCGTCCACCCGGATGGGGCAGCCGCCGTGCTGCCCGCGTTGCAGCCCTTGACCGGTTCGGATCCGGCGGTGGTTCGCGCCGGCCTGCTGGCCGCGGCCCTGATCCTGATCCGCCGGGGAGAATTTGCCGCGGCGGGCAGGATTCTGCCGGAGCCGCGTGAAGACACGGACCGTGATGAGGCGAGTTTTCTCCAGCTCTATCTAGCGTGGGAGCGGCGCGATCTGGTTGCTTGTCGTCATGAGCTGGCGACCGGCCTGGCCCAGAATCGATTCTTGAAGCAGCCGGACCGGGTCGACGTGGCGGTGCGAGCGTGGAACCTGTGGCAAGCCCTGGAGGACGAACAGGTCGATTCGGCCTGGGATCTCCTGCGGGAACTGAGCGGTTCGAACCCCAACTCGCCGGCCCTGCCGCAGATGCTGGTCTCGCTCGTGGCCCGGCTCCTTGCGCGGGGCCGGCCTCAGCCGGCCCGCATGTTGCTGGAGTGTGTTCGTCGGGACTATCCGGCGAATGCAGCAGGCGCGGCTCCGCCAGGGCCGGCGGTAAGCTGGACCTGTCAGGTCTTGGAATGCCTGGTGGCGGCGAGGCTGGTCCAGTACGCGGTCTGCATCGATCGGGCCGTCCCCCTCGTCTCCGGGCCATTCCCGGCTGCTTCCGGCTTCGGCGGCGCGGATGTGAACCGCCGGATGGCGGCCTGGTGCGGCCTGCTTCGGTTGGTGGCCGAAATCGCCGTTGTGGGTGACCAGCCTGCCGTCGGGTGGCGTCTAGTCCAGCGCACGCTCCAGATGCCGCGACCGCCGTGGGAGGACGAACCGGGCGTGCGGGAGTATATGCACCTGATCCGCGGGATTATGCAGTGCCTCGATACAGACCAGCCGGTCGCTGCGGAGACGATTGACCACCTTCACCGGGCGCGCCAAGTGCTGCACTTGGTAGAGCACTCCGCTTTTGTCGAACGAGCGATCAGCGAGCTTCGCGGGCGCAAGCAAGTCCTGGATGGCTATTGGAACCATCTCGCCCAGAGCGACTATCGCAGCGCTCATCGCGTGTTCCACGAGGAACTGCTGCCCCTGCTGGGCGAGCGCATACCCCCTGCGATTTCGCTGGGAATGGTGTTGGCGGATCGGGGCCTGGGAACTGTCCCCTCCGAGGAACTTGTCCGACGTTTGGACCTGTTACGTTGCGAGCATCCGGAGTTGGACAGCGTCCCGATCGAGAAAGTCCGTCACTTTCTGTTCGAAGGCGACCGGCAGGTGAAGTTGGCCCGGGCTTTGAACGCCCGCCAACCCTGCCCGGCGTGCCAGCCGGGCGCCGGCCGTAGCATCGAGGCATTGCAACGATTGGTCGAGATGGTCCTGCTGGCCTTGACGGCAAACCCGAGCCACCGCGACGCTCAACCACCCGAGGTCGTAGCGGAGCACGTCTTGCAAGGCTTGCCCGCCCGGGAATATCTGCCGCCGGAAGCTCACCCGGCATACCTGCGGATGTTCGTGTGGGCCAGCCTGACGCTGCGGCGGTTCGAGCCGGTCTGTCAGCAGCACGAGCTGATCTGCGAGTTGGCGCCCGACCTGGCCGGCCGACTGCTCGTGGCGGCGCGTGGCTGGGGCCAGGCGGCGTTGTTGGGCAACGATTTCGAGCAGGCTCGGACCGCACTGCACGTGGCGGCCGCGGTGGCCGGTCCTCAGGTCCGCCGCGCGTTGGCTCTCGAATGGGGCCTGTTGGCGCTGAGCCACGGGAATGGTGCGACGCTTGGGAACTGGTTCCTGACGCTGGCGGACCAGCCGCTCCCGGACGATCCTCCGGAGTGGCAAGCGGCATTGGTTCTTGCCGGTGGAATGGCCTTGCTGCGAGAGGGCCGGTACGTGGAAGGCCGGGAAACGTTGCAGCGGCTGTGTGGGCTGCCTCCGTCGTCCACTCCGGAGATCCCGCCAACCGACAGCGATCTGGGCCGTGCAGTGCTGTCGCAGGCGTGTTTCCTGACGGCATTATCCCTGCTGGCGGGAACCCGCGACTGGGCCGCCACTCCCTCCCGCGACGAAGCGTTAACGCCGGAGCGTCGCCGCGAATTGCTCGTCCAGCACCGGACGCTGTGGAGGACGCTGTGCGAGCAACTCTTGCCGTGGGTGCATCGGCTCGGCGAATTCGACTCTCCGTGGGCGTGGCGTGGGCATCTTCTGGACGGTCTCCTCGCTTCCTTGGACAGTCAGGCATTCCTGGACCTGCCCCGCCTGGAGCGGTTTTCCGCAGCCATCGACCGCGTGGAGAGCGGGTCCGCGCGGACGAGGCTGAGGAACTTGGAAGCGGTCCTGGCGGCGAAGGACAAGGCGACGGATGAAGCCATCGCGCTGATCCATCGCCGCGATGCAGAGGCCCTGGCCCAGTTGAAAGAGACACTGCTGGACCCGCTGGGCAATTCCATTCCGCCGTTCGTGAGGGCCGCCGTGGAAATGACCCTCTGGCATGCGAACCCGGCTTACGATCCCGTTCCCGGACTGCAGCGTATTCCCATTCAACCGGGGAACGAAGTGCGTCTCCAGCAATGCTTCCAGCATGTGCAGGCCGACCATACGGCCCGACAATTGGCGCGGGATCTCCAACGACCGGAGCAGCGGGAGGAGCGTTTGCCATCGGTCGAGCCGCTGGCGGTGTTCGGTCCGGCCGCCGTCCGACAGGGGCGCGAGGCCGTGGCTTTGGTGCTGCTCCACCGCCGCGAGTTTTCGGCCACCCGGGAGGCATTGCCCGAGATCGGTGACGGCGAGGATCGCGAATTGCTCCGCTTCCTCCACTTCTATTTGGCGTGGCACCAAGGTGATCTCGCCACCGCGCGCCGACTCTTAGCGGCAGGCATGGAGCAGAATCGCTTCCTGGCACAGTCGGGCGAAGTTGCCGTCGGGGCCCGCATGCGAGCGCTGCTGCGGTCATTGGACGAGAATCAGGCCGAGGCAGCCTGGGAAGTGCTCCTGGAACTGGGCGGCGGTCGCGCCGATGCGTCCCGCCTGCCCCGCCTGCTGGTGTGCCTCGTGGCCCGGTTCCTCGAACGCGGCCAGGGGGCGTACGCGAGGATCTTGCTCAGCGGAGTGCGTGGCGTGGCGCCCGCCCGGACGCCGGTCGGGAACCGGAGGGAGGACGCGTCCTTGTCCGCCCTGCTGACGCGGGCAGGCGCTCGCTTCTTGGCGTTGCTCGGCGCGCCCCCGGACGCGGAGCCGAGCGAAATCGCTCACAAGGAACAGGAGTACCGCACGGGCCTTGAACAGAAGTTCGGACAACTGCATCAGACGCTACGGGCACAACGCGGCGCAAAACGGATCACGAAAAACCAGTACAAGACGCAGGAGGAGGAGCTGAAGGCCCAACAGGCCAAGGCAACGTCCGAACTAACGGAGCTGAGACGACAGTTTGAACTTCTCCAGGCCCAAAGGCAGACGTCGGCCGCCGCCTGCCGGCAGGTTCAGGAAGCGTCCAGCGGCGAGACGTCCGCCGACTCGCTGGACCTGCAACCACTGCTGTGGACGGGGCAGGTTCTGGAATGCCTCGTGGCGGCGCAATTGACCCAGTATACCGTCTGCAGCGACCTGGCAGCGCAACTGCTGACGGCGCCGGCACCGCGCCGTTCAGGCTTCGGCGACGCGGACGCCAATCAGCGCATGTTGGGTTGGTGCGGTGTGCTGAAGCTGGAGGCCGAGCTTGCCTTGGCAGCCCATACGGCGGACACTGTGTCCATCGGCTGGCGCGCGGTCCGGCGCGCGTTGGAAGTGCTGGGGCCGCGTCTGGGATCCCAGCCAGACATGCTGCCTTACTTGCACCTGATCAGCGGACTGATGGTCTTCCTCGGCACCGACACTTGGGTCGACGAGGAAGCCGTCGCTCAACTCCAGCACGTGCAACAGGTGCTGCCGTTCGCGACGCGGTCGGCCTTTGTCGAACGAGTGGTTGGAGAACTCCACTGGCGCAAGCAAACGCTGGAGGCTTTCTGGAATTACCTGGGCATGGGCGAATTCGGCCAGGCCTACCGGGTCTACCGGCAGGAGCTGTGCCCCGCCTTGGGCGAACGCCTGCCGCCGGCGATCCGTTTAGGGGCCATGCTGGCCGAGTGGGGTGTCGGAGCGGTACCCGCGGAGACCCTGCTCGGGCGTCTGGACGTGCTCCAGGGCGAGACGCCCGAGCTAAGCGCGGAGCTCATCGGGCAGGTTCGCTGCCACTTGCAGGACGGCGCGCGGCAGACGCGGTTGGCCGAGGCGTTGCGTGGGGTCGGTCCCCGCCCTCCGGGGCCGGCTGCCGATCGTCCGCGGGAGGCCCTGGAGCAATTAGCCGAGGCGATCCTCACGGCGCTGACCGTGAACCAACTGGACGCGCCCCCGCCCGCCACGGTAGCGGAGCAAGTGCTGCGCGAGTTGCCGCCGCTGCAGGATCTGCCGCCAGAAGTGCGTCCCGGGTGCCTTCATCTATCGGTATGGGCCTCTCTGGTGCTGCGCCGGTTTGACTCGATCTGTGGCGAGCAACGGCAAATTCGCGAGTTGCTGCCCGAACTGGCCGATCGCGTCGTGCTGGCGGCGGCGCGTGCCTGGGGCCGGACGGCGCTGCTGCGTGGCGAGCTTGGCCCCACTCAGGCTGCCCTGGACGTAGCCGTCGCGGTGGCCGGCCGTGAACTTCGCTGCGAACTAGCACTAGCATGGGGGGTTGCCGCTCTGGAAACGCGCGTCGGCGACGCCACGGTGCAATGGTTTCAGGCTCAGGCCCGCGCCGGCTTGCCCGCTGATTCACCGGCGCGGCTCGCGGCTCTCCGCTTCGCCTGCGGCGTCGCGTTGCTGCAAAACGGCCGTTATGCTGAAGGGCGGGAAGTGCTGCAGCAGCTGCACGTCCTGTCGTCCATCGGTACTGCCGAAAATGCACCGTCGGAGGCAATTCCCGACGAGACGATGCTGGCCCAAGTTGTTTTTCTCCTGGCCCTGACTGTTCTCGCGGGGACTGGAGACTGGGCCACTCCGGACGGGGCCCGGGATCCAATGGAGGCGGGGAACGATCGGGCGGTCCTTCAGAGCCGGGCGTTGTGGAAAACGCTGCGCGAGCAGCTCACGCCGCTCGTTCGCCAACTCGCGGACTTTGCACCGGAGGTGGCCTGGAAGGGCCATCTGCTGGCCGGCTTGATCGCGTCCGTGGATAACGAGACCCCCTTTGACATGCCGCGATTGGTGCAGTTCTCGGCCGCCATCGACCGCGTGGACAGTCGCCCCGCCAGGAGTCATCTAAAAACCATCGAAGCCGCCTTGGTGACGCGCGTCAAAGCGACTGACGAGGCGTTGGATCTGATGGCCACGGGCGACGCCCGCCGGTTGCGCGAGTTGAAAGGTTCCGTCCTCGACCCGTTGGGAGACATTATTCCGCCCCTGGTGCGAGCGGCCGTCTACATAACGCTGTGGAATGCCGACCCGACCTACGATCCTGCTTTCGACCTGCGGCGGATCCCGGTCGATTCGTCCAACGAGGCGCAGATTCGCGAGTGTAGCCGTCACGTCCAGATAGCCGGTACGCTCCGCCGTCTAGCGATGGAACTCGTCCGGCCGGGGACGTCAGCCGGGGTACTGCCATCGCTGGAGCCGCTGGCGGCGTTGGACCCCAGTCTGGCTCGGACCGGTCGCGTGGCTGTCGCGTTGATCCTGACCCGCCGGGGCGAGTTCCCGGCAGCGGTGGAGGTTTTGCCGGAGATCGGCGAGGGAGATGACCGCCAGCTGCTTGGCTTCCTGCATTTCTACTTGGCGTGGAGCCAGGGGGACCTCGCCGCCAGCCGCCGGCTGCTGGGGTCCGAGTTGGCGCAGAACCCGTTCGTGAAACGGCCTGATCAGCTCGAGCTGGCCGTGCGGACCCGAGCCTTGTGCCAGGCGCTCCAGGACGATCAAGCCGACGTGGCCTGGGAACAGCTCTGCGAACTGGGGCGGCACTCGGGGCTCTCGCAGTTGCCTCGGATGTTGGTCTGCCTGGTCGCCCGGCTCATTACAGGTGGCCAATCGCAACAGGCCCGGATGCTCTTGAACCGCGCACGCCTAGGGGAACACGGGTTATCCAGGTCGGGAGACGCAACCGCCCCGGACCGGCCGCCCTGGGCGTGGACCTGCCAGGTACTGGAGTGCCTGGTCGCGGCCCAACTGGCCCAGTATACGGTCTGTAGCGACCTGGCCGTCCAGCTGACCGGCGCCCCGCCGCCGGCCGACTCCGGCTTTGGCGGGCCGCAGGAGAACAAGCAGATGTTGGGCTGGTGCGGACTGGTGAGGCTCGAGTCCGAAATCGCCCAGGCGACCCACACGGCCGACCAGTTGGCCGTCGGCTGGCGTGCGGTCCGGCGTGCGCTGGAATCGCAGGGATCGGAACTCGAACAACAGCCCCACGTCCAGCCCTACGTGTACCTGATCAGTGGGCTGATGACGTTCTTGGGGACGGATACCGTGGCCAGCGACGAAACCATTGATAAACTGCACGCGGCCCAACAGGTACTGCCGCTGGCCGGGCGGGCGGCGTTCATCGAGCGGGTGATGGCTCAACTCCGTTGGCGCCGACAGGTCATCAACGATTTCTGGCAGCATCTCGGCGTGGGAGACTTCCGCGCAGCGCGCGAGATCTTTCTCCAGGAACTCTGGCCGGCTCTGGGGAACCGGACGCCCCACTCGATCCGTCTGGGTATGGTGCTGGCCGACTGGAGCGACGCGGCGGCCCCAACCTTGGAACTGCTGGCGCGCCTGGACGACCTGCAACACGAAGCCGCCGACCTGAACGCGGAACTCATCGCCAAGGTGCGTGATTACCTGCAGAACGGCGAAAGGATCCGCCAGGTCATTCGGCTCACAGAGGCTGCGGAATTCGAGCAGGTCGTGGAATTGGTCGACCGTACGCTCTGGGCCGGCTGCGGACCTGGATCCATGCCCGTGCCCATCGCCGTGGCCAGGCTCTTTGCCCTGTACAAGCTTCTGAGGACCGAAGAGGCCCAGCACTTCGCCACTCAAATCGCCGAATCGCGGAACCTGGACACCTGGGTCACCGACTATGGGGCCCTGTTGCTGGGCTACATCCGTTTCAACAATAAGCAGTTCGGGGCCGCGGTCGAAGCGTTGGCTCGCATCAGCACTTCAACAGTCCTGGGGCACGACACCGACCAGTATTGGGCAGCCGCGCAATTCAACCAGGGGTTGCAGTTATTGGGAGCCGAGAACAAGGAGCAGGAAGCGTTCGAAGCTTTGGCGCGCTCCCTCAATCGACGCGGGGCTGACGCCGACAACAGCAAGCTGGTACCTCTGTTCATCCACTTTGGGATCAAGGGCCTCGAGGACCGGCAAGGCACCCGGTCCCAGCACGCCTTCAAGTTGCTGCTGGAGACGCTGGACAAGGCTCCCGATTCGCCGTTGGTAGTGCATCATCGAATTGTGGCCGGTCTGGGGGAACGGCTCTGTCGATCTCTGATGGACGAGGATGTCGAGGAACTCGGCGGAGAGCAGTTCCTCGAATTGCTGCCGCAATTGCAGGAGTTGTCTGGTGCGGAGGAGGTGCCTGCCTCTTTTCAACACGCGGGGGAACGTGCGTTGCGGGTGCTGGCGATCTGTCAGGAAATCCGCCGCGAGCTGCGCCGAGACGCCAAGGCGCGCCGCCCTGGCACGAAGTGGTATGATTACCTCGTTGCCCAGACCACGGCGTTGGACAAGCTGAGCAGCGATCCCGAACACCCTGACCCGATGCTCTTGGTGTTGCAGGGCGTTACCGATCTGATTTGGGGCGGGCCCGGCAAGTTTCCGGCCGCCATGACGAAAATCGAGAAGGCCATGCGTTTGGGCGTGCAATCGCCGCGACTCAACGAGTTGGTGATGAGGACCCAGAAGAAGTTGAAAGAGGACCAGAAAAAGCAGGCCGAGGTGCTGGATCTGTTCGATGTGTATTTGGCCAACGGGACGGTGCCTCCGACGCTACGGAATCAACTTGTCCGGCAAGATAGTCTGGCGGAGCTGTACCGGCTGAATCGCAACTATCAACCCAGCGACATCATGCTCGAGGACGGAGAAGTCGGTCTCTCGGCCTTTCGACAGCGACTTCAACACCTGCTCAGTCATGTCAGCTCGGAAGATCTGAGCGGTGATCCCGACTTGCATCGCCACCGGGAAACCTTGGACAAACTCTTGAAGAGTCTGAAGAAATTGGAGGACGAATCGCACTCGGCGGAGCAGACGATCCTGAGCCTGCTCGCCAAGCGACTTCGTTCCCAGAACCTGACATCGGCAAAAACCTAATGGCACCCCATTCCTTGAGAAGTCTGGAGCCGCTGACTTGCCGTGCGTTCCCACGGGTGGGAGCACGGCAGGCCCGCGAAGTCTGGACAGGAGCACGACAATGAGTAACGACCAATCGCACGAGGAACTGCTGAGTAAAGTATTGGATATCGCCATCCAGAACAACCAGCGGGCACGCGCGGGCACGCCGATGGCCGAATTGAAAGCGGCCATCGAGGCGGCTTTAACCGCCCTGCCGCCCCTGCAGTTTGAAGAGTTCAGCCAAGCCGTCAGCGACACGGAGGCTGCCGAGAAATTGGTACAGCGGGCCCCGGAAATGATCGGCTGGAACGCGGATAAGATCGTGGAATGGCTCGAGCAATTGTCCGGTCACATCAATCCCCCGACCGCTCCCGCGCAGAGCAAGCCGACGTAGTTGCACGAGGGAGATGTCCATCAGGAGTCCAACGTCATGGCCCCGAATCCTCGAAATGCCGTCTTCATCAGCTATGCCCATGAGGACCAAGATTTGTTGGAACGTTTTCTCGTCCACCTTTCACCACTCGAACGGTCCGGCGTGAGAATCTGGGTTGATCGGCAGATCAAGCCGGGGGACAAATGGTATGAGGAGATTCGAGGTGCGATCGACCAGTCGCGCCGGGCGATCCTGCTCATTAGCCCGGATTTCCTCGCCTCCACATTCATCATTAAAGAGGAACTAAAGCTGCTTCGCGCGGCGCGGGATGCCGGCGCGCTTCGCGTTCTATGGATCGCGTTGGGACCAGCCGACTTCGGTTCTAATGACCTGAAAGACTTCGTCAGTGAGCAGGCTTTGAACGACATCGAGAAGCCGATTTCCACGATGCAGTCGATCGGAGAAAGGGAACAGGCGTTTGCTGACATCTGTAAGAAAATCAAGGCCTCGTTGGAACTTGGCGATGACGACGGGAATGAGGAAACGGGAGGAAGGGGAGCGGAACGAAGGCGGAAGGCGAAGCCGAATCTGCCCCCCCCCGCTCCGCACATTTACGGTGCGTCCCCTGGAATCCGCTCCCTCTCTGATGGATGCGGTCGGACAGTTGTGGGTCACGGAGGGGCAGCAAGTCAAGATCTTCCATGCCGGTCACGACACCCTGCGAGGCCGCGAAATGCTGCCCAATCGGCCCTGGAAACCAAATCTGCAGGAGATTTGGCGCGGACGCCTAGTTCTCGCGGATTGGAGCGGCACGATCTACCAGTTCGACGGACAGGCCAAGACTCGGGAACGGCCTTTTTACGAAGCGAAGCACGATGATGCACCGATCCACTGCCTGGCTGCGGGACCGACGGGGCGGCTGTTTGCGGCCGCGTGGGACGGGAAGATTCGCATCTGGGACGCAGAAGGGCGTCCGCACACCGGGGCCAAGCCCATCGTATTGCCCGCCCTGCCGGTGTTACTGGCCCCCCTGGCCGATGGCGGCTTGGCGGTCGCCGATCAGGCTCGTAGGGTCCACGTGTACGCATCGTCGGGCGAGGAGCTGTGGAGTTGGCCGGCGGACGACGACATCCACCGGTTGTGGGCGTGCGAGGAGGACAGCGAAAGCGCGTTGGCGGCCCAGATTGGAACTTGCCGGCTGGTCAAGCTGGTCCAGGGGCGATTGACCGACGAAATCGGCTTCCCGACTCCGCTGCGATTCATCGCGCGGCGACCCCAGCAGGGCGGAGCCCAATGGACCGCGGTCGTCTGTGAGGGTGGCCGGTTCGAATGGCTCTCCCTTCGGCCGTTTACCAAGCTAGAAGGCTTGCAGATCGACTTCCCCATTCGGCAGATCGCTGTCGTTGCAGACCTCCAAAAGGAGGACTGTCCGATGGCGGTAGGATTGACCGAGGAAGGACGCCTCTTCACGCTCGAAGAACTCTCCGTCCGCCGCTACGAACACCCCGAAGATCCCGTGGGTATCCGACAGTTGTTCCCGGATCCTACAGGAAGATTTCTCTATTCTCTGTTCGGACGAAGAATCGAGGTCTATCGAAATCCGGTAGTAAAGGCGACGGCGTGCCGGATGGAATTAGATGGCGTCGTGGGTTCGCTGAAGGTTAATAATTACCGGCGTTTGGTAGTCAAGTTGGAGAACTCCGGAGTCATTCCCATCCAACGCATCGAAGGAGAACTTGTAGCCGGTGGGGTCATCGAGTCACGGAAGGCTTCCGCAAACTTGCGTGAGCCCTTGCTGCCTGGCCGGTGCGTCGACTTGGATTTCTCCGTTCGCGTCAAAGTCCCGGGCGATTTGCGGTTGGAGCTGAAACTCGATCTAGCCGACGAGGGCGGCCCCCTTCCGTCGCCCGCAACAATACAGTTCGATGTTCATTCCGAGGAAGCCTAGCAAGCGTTTTGGCGAGTTCAACGTTGGCTGCCGCGGACCTTGCTGCAGCCAGCTGGCGAATCGGCCGACGGGTCCGATGGTCAGGTTCCGCGTGCAGGGATCGTTGCCGTTGTGCAGTCCTGGCATTCGCTTCGCCAACCAGAGTGCCCGCCAGCGAGTATGGAGAAGACCTTGATTGCCCGCCGCCAGACGGGGCACAGAGGGTGAGGGCCATGAGCAAGCAAAAAGAGCACAAGATGGGGCGGCCGCCGGCGGCCGCCCCGACGAAGACCGCAGGAGCGGCCAAGCAGGTTGCCGTGGCCGCCCCGCCGGTCCGCGCCCGACCGCCTTTCCAACCGGCGCAGTCCCACCTGGTGGCGGAACGCTTCGAGCTGCACGACCGGCATCGACTGCTCGCCCGTCTGGCCGAGTGCCTGGCCCGCGGTCTGCAGGACCCCGAACTGCTGTACCTGGGAGGGCGCTATGCGGCTTCGCTAGGTCTGAACGCGCTGGCCTGCCGGTTTCTCGATCCGCTGAGCACCTTGCTCCACGAGGACGGTCGGCCGGCACCAGCCTTCTTTCCCGTGGGACTCCTTTACCTCGGCGTTGTGGAGCCTGCCAAACGCGAGATAGTGCTGGAGGAGCTGCGCCAATTGGCCGCTGCTTCACCGCATCTGACGCGCATCCTGCACCTGGTGGGCGGTGATGCCCAGGGTCGATTACTGGCCGGTTCCCCCCCCCGGCTTTTGCAGCTGGTCGAACGGTACTGCAGCCATCAGCTGTGGCAGGAGTTCGCGGCACCCACGAATGGCAACGGCAACCTGACGACGGAGGTCCAGCGCGGCGCACAGGAGGCCACCCGCCACTATGAGGCTGGCCAGGTGTCCGAGGCGCGACGCGCCTTGGAGAACATCCTGCTGTGCGATGGCGACCAACCGGAGGCCCTGCGCAACCTGATTACCATCACCAGCGAACAGCACGACATGGAAGCTTACTGCCGCTACTGGCGGCGGTACGTGAAACTCCTGCTGTGGCGCATCATGCGCGGTGATCACGCTGCCGCTGCGTACGACGATTTGTGCCATTTCTACGTGCGGGTGGCCACCATCACGGATCGGGAATTCAATGAATCACCGCAGAAGACTCCGGAACGGCTGCGCACACCCGGGCTATTGGCCCGCTGGCTGGAGGCCCACGCTGGTCTGGTCTGGCTCGATTCCTGGCATCGTCCGCACCGCGACCAGCAGGCGCAGTTGGGCGCCGAGGAGTTGAAAGCCGGGCGTCTGGGGCGATTGGCCGTCCTTCAGTTCTGGTGCCAAGTCTTCTATCCGGAGTTCTACCCGTTCTTGGATCTGGGCAGCAGCACCGTCGATGCCCAGCCCCATTGCGTATTCGACCCAGAGTTGTACCGCGCTCCCGACCCGGTAACTGCGGAAGAGGACGGCAGCCCGTCGACGGCGGGTACCGACGGAAAGCCGAAGTCCCGGCACCGCGGTAGTGCCCTGCCATTCGACCCCGCCGAACGGCTGTGGACCCGGTTTGCCCAGTGGTTCAAGTTCCACTTCGGCCTGAGAAACAATCACGACGCCCATGCGGAGACGGTGACCGCCCTGGCAGGTTTGGTCGCCCGCGTTCCCCACCGACCCTATGCGCGCAAACTGGCCGCGATTTTCGCACACGAGGAGCTCAACCCGCCACCGTACCGCCGCGCCGTGCGGGAAGCCTGCAGCCTGCCGCTCCGGTTCCGGCTCGGCAAGTTTCTGGAGGGAAAGAAGCCGAATTGGCTGGGGCTGCTGGCCTGCTTCGGGGATGCCGATCTGTTCGACTGCCTCACGCCGGATCTGCGTTTGTTTCTGGCGTTGGCTTGTTGCCACCAGAACGCCACGGCCCGCGCGATGCAGATCGCCTGTGAAACCCTGCCGGACATGGAACCGGATGATTTTGAAGAGGAAGCTCAAAACGGGCAACTCTGGAAGAACGTCTTGCACGCCAATCTGCAGGCGATCATGGAGGGCAAGGAAGCCCAACGCCAGGAGGCTTTCGCTCGGTTGACCAAACAGATCGAGGCCATTTCTGTCGAGGGCCCCCAAAAGCAGTTCCGGCAGGACTGTCTGAAGCTGGTCCGCGACGCAGAGCAGACGGCTCGCATCCACGAACAGGTCGACCGGGCCGTCAAACGCTCCAAGGAACTTGTCAAGCAGAACAATTTCGACGAGGCAGTGCGCACGATCCGCGAACTACCAAATGAACCCGAAGACCTGCAGAAACTAAAAGCCTCCCTCCTGGAACAAGTCGCGGAAGCCAGAAAATCTGCCGAGCTTCACAAGCGGATCGAACACGCCATCGAGCAGTCGAAGAAACTCGTGGGCGAGGGGAAATTTCGGGAGGCAAAGGATGTCGTCCACCGTCTGCCTAGTGAGCCCGCCGATTTGGAGGACCTGAAACGCAACCTACTCGGCCAGATCGACGAAGCGGAGCAGCAGAAGCAACTCCACAAGCGGATCGAAGCGGCCGTGGAGGAATCGAAGAAGTTGGTGGGGAAGGGCAAGTTCCGCGAGGCGAAGGACGTCGTTCGTCGCCTGCCCGACGAACCACAGGATCTGAAGGACTTGAAACGCAATCTGCTCGGCCAAATCGACGAGGCCGAGCAACACGGCCAAGTCCAAAAGCGGATCGAAGCGGCAGTGGAGGAATCGAAGAAGCTGGTGGGGAAAGGCAAGTTCCGCGAGGCGAAGGACATCATCCGTCAACTGCCTGACCAGCCAAGTGAATTAAAGGAACTGAAGAAGAATTTTCTGGGGCAGATTGAGCAGGTGGAACAAGATGCCAACAAAATCCAAGCGGAGAACAAGGAGATTCTCTCCCGCCTGTCCAGACGCAATATCGACTGGTCGAAGGTCGGCAGAATCGCCAGCGACAACAACGTGGACATGTCCAACCCGTTCGCGTTTAATTCCCTGCTGAAAGCGATCGACGAACAGCTTCGTGGCCGGTAATTCAGAGGTACGCCAATGTCCGCACCCAGACTTCCACAGCTGGCGAACCAGGAACCCAGGTTAGAGCTTACCGAGATTCCCGAATGGGCTTCCGGCTCGCAATTCGGGAACCAGCCGGAGCGCTGCAGCGACGAGGCGACAGTCTCCCTGAGCCAGCTCTGGAAGGCGGAGGATGGCGAGGCAATAGCCATCTCGCGGAACCGTTCGAACACCGCTGAGGATGACGGCGAGATCAGCTACTTCCAGGTTCCATCCCGAAGACGCTGGCCCTGGTTGGCGATTCCCGTTTTGGTCTTCCTGACTCTCGCGGCAGGGGGCGGCTACTGGGCGCATTTGGAAGAGCAAAGCCAACCGCCTGCGGTGGGCGAACGGCAGATCGCCGCGGGTTCTCCGACGGAAGCGAAGAGATTCCCAACGCCGGCATCCCCACCACCGTCTGAGACCGCCCAAACAGGCGACATGCCAGAACTCGCCCCTGCGTCGCCCGGGACAGACGCCGCAGCCGAGTCTCCGGCCCCCCCGCAATCGTCGCAGGATGCAGCGGCCACCAGCCCCCCGACACCCCGACCGGCTGATGCGGGACCGAACGCGGCGCCGGCTGCCGAGACGTCGGACCCTGTCGCCGAGGCGACCGTCCTGCGGGCGAATCTCGAACGCCAGATCTCCGCAGCCGTCGGTGACTGCCCTGCCTACGCGCGGCGACTGAACGACTACCTGGCAGAGTTTCCCGCCGGTTCACCCAGCGACGCCTATCGCCGCGTGATCCAGTCGGATCTGCCGGCCCTGGCAGCGGTCGCCGCCTGGAGTCAAATGCTCGACCGTTGGGCGGCCACGGACATGCGCAGCATCACGCCGACGACCGCTGCCGAACTGCTCGGCAACGCACGCACGTGGCTGGCCGACTGTGAGGCCTTTCCCGCAGCCTCCGCCGTGCGGCAGCGGTGTGTGTCCCTGTCCGCGGTGGCCGCTCGCACCGACGACCAAGGGCAACCGATCCAGACGCAACTGCTGGAACTGTTTCGGCATCCGGCCCTGTCGGCAAAATTCGTGCTGCAGACCAACAGCGGCCAGCGGTATTACCTGACCGGCGCACCCCTGCGGCGCGGCGAACTTCGAATCGGCGAGTACTTGGCGGACCTGAACTGTACCCGCAAGACGGTGGAAGTGCCCAACAAGGACATCGATCCGCAGTACAGTGGCGCCGCCGCGGAAGGCAAGCTGGCCCAGAATGCACTCGATATCCTGGCCCAACTCGACCACAGCAACTGGGAACAGAAGTTTTGTCGTCTGATCGAGATCGTGCGTGCCGAACAGCGTGTGGATCCGCGGTTGCAGACGCTGTGGCTCGAGCAGGTATTGACCGTCGCCTGCCGCGGAAGCCAGCCACTGCAGGACGCCCTCGGACCGCAATTGGGATCGCTCCGGCAGCTGGGATTCAGTCTCGATTTGAACTGGCTGGATCCGAACGATCCCGCCGCGCAGCGTGCCCGAGAACAGGCCCGACAATTCCTCTGGAACCTGCCGAACCTGTTGGAGGCGGTGACCCCCGCCGTGGCCGCACAGCGTTCCCTGCAGACCTTTCCCGCCCCCTCCCGCTACGTTTGGTCCGGCCGCCTGAGCCGCACTCCCACCGGTGTGTGGCAGTGCCTGAGCCCGGCAGCCGCCGCCTATCCCAACGGGCCGCTGTTGGTCATCCATCGTTCTGCCCCGGCGGGCCCCTACCAGGTCCAACAGATCGGCGTCGTGAGCGATGGCCAACCAATACTCTCCAGCGAGCCGTTGCCGGCGCTGCTCGAAGGGCGACCGGTGTACACTTTGAGCGCCCCCTCGCCCGCCCCTGTGAACCAATCATCAAGCCGCGCGCCCCCAGATCGGAGTCTTCTTCGCGGACTCGGTTCAGCCCCGCTTGCGCGCGTCCGCGAGAACGCGCGCATGCCAGCCGCATGGCCGACCCTTTGTGAACTCCCGCTTCTTCTTGATTCGCATTCCTCTGCAGCCGACGTTGCCTCGCTGACAAGATCAACCTTGTGCGCGACGCGGCGGTGCAAGCCGAGCAGACTTGCGGGACAGGAACACGCAGAATCCCGTCGGCATCAATCTTACCATTCTTGAGGGCGTGGGGCTCCAGGCCGCCCAAGTAGAATCAGGCGGCATGTGTCGGGTGGATTGCAGGCAGCATTACGGCGTTATAGAATGCGCCAGACTGGACGCCCGCGCGTCATGGATCGTTCGATTGTTGCCTCGTCCGTTGGGATTGCTCGGCCGCTGACAAGAGGCGCTGTTGTCGCCGGCTGGCTGGAGACAAGTGGCGCCGAAACCGAGTGGCAGTTAGGATTGCAAGCCGCAGCAGACGGGGCTTTTGATCGTTTCACCAAGAGTGTCATGAATCGTCCACGAATAGGGATCGACCTGGGCACGAGTTACTCGTCCGTCGCTTGGCTCGACGAAACGTGCAAGCCACAGCCGATCGCGAATGCCGAAGGCGAATTCGCGACGCAATCCGTCGTCTATTTCGAAACAGATGGTGGACCGCCGATCGTCGGCAGGGATGCGATAGAACCGGGGTTGTGCCACCCGGAGAGGCTGTGAAATAATCGATTTGGGCGTGGTGTCACTTTGATTGGGCGCAGGTCTTTTTTGGAGACCAGTGTCGCCGAAGGCGGGAGGGCAGGATTTCTTACGGAGGACGTGGTGGGGGATATAGGCGGTGATTTCGGTTCCTGGGGGTGGAGTGTTGCCACAGAATTCCCATCTTGTCAACTCCTGTACTTGTCACCTCGGTTAGATGGCCGCTGCAGCGCGTTCGGCGCGCAGCGCCACCATGCGAAACAAATTGTGAACCAACACGTACCACAGCACGACGGCCTTCACTTTCTCCAGACCGCGGACCACAAACTGATGAAGTCCCCGGTTCCTGCACTCGGCGTTCGACCATTCACATTTGGCTCGCTGCTTGTATTTCTGACGGCCTTCCTCGGTCCCCATCCGCTGACGCCAAGCAGCCACTTCCGAGCTGTCGCCCCGTTTGGGAGCATACGGATCTTTCCCCTGCCGCTGTTGTTTCTCGACGTCCTTGACCGGCGCAAACACCGTCACATCCCGCTGGCTCACGCTAGTCAGATCTTCTTTGGTGGCGAAGCCGCCGTCGACATAGTACTCCGCCTGCTTCGGCAAAGGCCCTTGTTCCGTTTCGATCTGCTCCACCATCGGTTCCATCTGACCGGCGTCGCTGCCCGCGTTAATCAGGTCGGCGCCCACAATCACCAGGCTGTTCAAGTCGGTGGTGAACTCGACGTTGTAGGCCGGCCGGGTGCCGCCATCGCCCATCTTCATGCGTCGGGCTTCCGGATCGGTCGTGCTGGCGCGGGCCGAGGCGCCGTCTCCCTTTTTCCGTTTCTCGCGGGCCTCGGCCACCTTCTGGACTTCCTGCTGAGCCTGCTTCAGCCGTTCGATCCTTTCCCGCGCCGCCCGCTCTTGCGCGGCTTGTTGGCGGGCCGACAAGTCCGTCTCCTGTTCAAACTCCTGCTGCAAACGGTCCCATTGCTGGTCCGCTTCTTCCAGCAGTTGCTGCAGCTTGGCTTCCCGTTTGAAGGAATCGTTGCCCGCGCTGGCACGGACCCGCATGCCGTCTTGTCCGAGAACCTCCAGACTCGCCAAATCTTCCGCCCGGATGGTCGCGATGTTGGTGACCACTTGCTCCTTGAGCCATTCGGAGTGTTGCGTGCGGAAGTCGGACAGCGTGTGGTAATTCACGTCCACGCCGCCGCGGAGCCACTTGTAGGGATCGCAGTCATAGCACCGCCGGTACAACTCGCGGGCTTTGCAGATGCCTTCGTCGGTGGCATACAGCCACAAGGCCACCAGAACCCGCGGGTCGATCGGAGGACGTCCGGCATGGCCTTCCACGGCTTTGATCTGCGCGTACAACGAACTCACATCCACTTCCTGGATCAACTCCCAAATGAGACGGACTTTGTGGCCGGGCGGAATCAAATCGTCAATCCGTTTCGGGTCGGGGTCGATCTGCGAGCGGTCGGGCGACTTCATCCGCGGCGCCGCCACCTCCGTGCTAGCATCCTGCCATTCCATGCTTGTTCACCGAACTTCGATGTGAGGGGGCCTCCGTTCAACGAAAACGCCCTAACATGTTCGATTTCAGCAAACCCTCAAATATCAATTCTTTCACAGCCTCGGAGCGTCTTGTCTCGCACGCGAAGCGGCGGATGGGTTCCGAAAAACTCTGGGACATTGACGGCATCATGTGGACTCCCGTTGATATTTCCGCAATCATCTTGCGCAAACTGATCAAGGACGCGGAACGAGAACTCGGCCCGATCAAGGAGGCCGTCGTCACCGTGCCGGCGCACTTCAGTGGCTACCAGCGTCAACTCACCATTCAGGCCGGAGAACAAGCGGCGCTGACCACCGTCAGTGTCGTGAACGAACCAGTGGCGGCGGCACTCAGCTATGTGCTTCGCCAGGTCGTGCTCGACCAAGATCGTGATTATTTGGATGCCCTGGGGGACAAATCCACGATCCTCGTGTACGATCTCGGTGGCGGCACGTTCGACCTCAGCATCGTTCAGTATGACGAAAAACGGCTGCGAGTGATCGCCACAAGTGGCGAAGAGAAGCTGGGGGGAATCGACTGGGATCAGCACCTGATTGACATGGTCGCCGACCCCTTGACGTTGATTCACGGCGACCTCCGCGAGGATTCGCACGCACTGGCTCGTTTGGCGCACCAGGTAGAACGAGCCAAGCGAGCCCTTAGCAGCCGCGAGTCCACTGACGTGATGATCCAGTACGGCGGCTGGGAGGAAGAGTTTCACATTGAGCGCAGGGAGTTCGAGAAACGGACGGCGTCCCTGGTCGAACGCACAAAAAAACTCACCGAAGGACTGCTGAAAAGCTGCAATATGAGTTGGCTGGATCTCGATGCGATTATTCCCGTCGGCGGCTCCATCCGGATGCCGATGATCGACAGGACAATCAAGGAATTCGAGACGGAGCGCGCCCAACAGCGAAAGGCCCACGGGCTACCCCCGGACAATTTCATCCGCAAGGTGTCCCCCGACCTCTCCATCGCACAGGGGGCTGCACTGTTCGCCGGCATGATTCAAGATGGCGACGAGACTCAACGGGACGTCGGTGGAAGCGTTGCCCAAAGACTTTCGAACTACAGCATGGAGAACGTCACGCCTACTCGCCTGGGCGTCGTCCTGAGCGACGACCTCGGCCGCCGTTTCGTTCACGAGATTATCCCACGCAACACACCGCTTCCGGCTTCGGCTAGTCTGCAGCTACGCACAACTCGCCACAACCAGCAACGCGCAACGGTGCGCATCGTCGAAGGAGAGGGCGAGTTTGATACGCACGCGAAAATCGTCTGCAAGTGTACGATTGACGGGCTTCCTCCGGGACTGCCGAAGAGTTCCAACTTCGACGTAAACGTCATGTATGACGCAGATGGTTTGCTGCACCTCGTAGCCGTGCATCGCGACACGGGACGACTGGCTTCCGTCAGCGCCGTACACAGCAGCGAGTAATTTCGGATGCTTCACTTTGTGTGTTCCAATCCGGCCTGCGGAAACCGCTTCAAGCTGGGCGATAAGTACGCGGAGCGACAGTTGGACTGTCCGACGTGTGGGGCCACACTCCAGAAGACGAAGCCGAAAAGACTGAACCTGCGCGACTTGATCGAAGGCGGCCCCGCTGCCGGTCATGCAACACAAGCCGTGGGCGCGGCGTTCATCGAATTCACGTGCGAGCATTGCCATGCCGCTAGCCGCGGCTTGGCAGGAAAGGTGGGGCAGATTGTCCGCTGCCCGAAATGTGCCGCGATGACGCGCGTCGCTCCGCCTCCCGCCCAACAACGGTCGTCCGAAAGGTCGCCGCCGCTAATCAGACGCCCAGCGAGCGACCATGCCCGCCAAGAGGATCAGAAACAGGCGCAGCGTCAAGCCGAGGAACAAGCCCGGCGCGAGGCGGAAGAGCAAGCCCGCGGACAGGCGGAAGCCCACGCTCGGGCCGAGGCCGAACATCTGGCGGCGCAGGAACGCGAGCGCCAAGCGGACGCAGAACGGGCGCGGCAGGCAGCCGCGGAGCAGGCGCGCCGGGAGGCTGAGGAACAAGTCCGGCGCGAGGCGGAAGAGCAAGCTCGCGGACAGGCGGAAGCCCACGCTCGGGCCGAGGCCGAACATCTGGCGGCGCAGGAACGCGAGCGCCAAGCGGACGCAGAACGGGCGCGGCAGGC